>Ga0102945_1000198_pt1 | contig 19296 bp, 35 predicted proteins | sample SalPonred_H2O_MG_FD_78207 | JGI IMG/M metagenome (GOLD analysis project Ga0102945, IMG submission 78207) | Salt pond water microbial communities from South San Francisco under conditions of wetland restoration - Salt Pond MetaG R2_restored_H2O_MG ...
AAATGACTATATAATAATTGAAAATTATATACAAACATTTTCAGATGATTCTTCTTTGTGCAAAAAATACGTATATATTTGCATTAAAGAAATATACATATGGGATAATAATTTTGGTGGAACTATAAAAATAAATAAAAAAAATTTCACAGAGCAAATAAAAAGCGAGCACATAAAATATTTTAACTCCGAAAAAATTTATGTTTATCTTGAAAATACTAACAAAATAAGCATCAAGGCTCAGTTAGAACATTTTATTGAAAATTATATGTTTTATTTCCCCGACACAAAAAAACATATAATTTTAGAAAAGAAAATGTAATATTTTGTGAAAAATAACGTTATAACATCATAACAAAAAAATAAAAAACATGAAAAAAAGATTTAAGTATACTTTTTATGCATTTTTCACTGGTTGGGTTTTATTCGCTCTTTTAGTTCTAATAGCACAATATTTAACAAACACAACATTAACAACAATAGTTTTCTTTATAGGAGTGGTTTTGTGTTGTTTTGGTGTAATTTCTGTTACATTTTTAAATAAAGATAATGACTTTTTTAAAAATCAAGAAGAAATATCAAACCTCAGAAAAGAATTAAAAGAAAAAATATATAAAACTTCGATACTTGAAGAATGTTTGTATGAAAAATTAATATCTAAATCTAATTTAGAGAAGGAAGATAAGGAAAATAATGTCTAACAAAAAAATAAAAAAATGTCAAAATTTAAATTGAGTCATACAATGTTGTATGCAAAAGGGTGGTATAAATCCACAGATGATATTATAAGAGATTTACAGTTTTCATTAACATTAGATGGTTTTTCAGGCGAGCTTTTTAGTAAAGGAGACATTGCAAATTTTTTAATTGAAAAATGTTCAAAATTATCTGGTGAATGCTTTCATTTTGAAATAACCCAAGTTTTAAATGGAATAAGACCTGAATATACTTGGAAAACAGGATATTACCACAATGAATCTCCTAATATTTTCACCAAAGACGAGTGGAGAGAGTGTGACTATGATTATGATTTGGCAATAATAAAATATTGTTTATCTGGTTTAAGGTTTTTAGAAACAGAAAAATGGATTCCAGTCAAACCTACATACGGAAAAGGCCTAGGTAAACCATATAAAATAAAAAGTAGTCAAATAGAAGAAATGTTTTCAGCAGATAAAATAACAAATTAAAAAAAATGAAAAAACATATAATTTTAATTTCGGTAGGAATTTTAAACGTATTACATGCTACGTTTCATATTATACAATTTGTTCAGTCTGCATTTCTTGTAGCATATGCAACACATCACAATCATGGTGAAAGTTGGGTTGAAAAAGTAATGCACAATCCTGTATTTGCTCTTTTTATGGGTATTATTGGTGTTGCTACTTTAATAATTGGAATAAAAGACTTCAAACATCATAAAAAATGTAATTCAAAAAAACAGTTGAATAATATTGAAACCTCAAATCTAACTTTAGAACAACAGTTAGAAATTAAAATGAAAGAAGTTAAAGAATTAAGTAAAGAAATACATAAAAAAAATAAAACGAAAGAAAGTGAATTTATTTATTGGAATTGATTTGGTTTTTTTAAAAAAAAATATTATTTTTGAAAAAAAAATAAAACTATGGAAGATAACACAGAAAACACAGAAAACAATGATAAAGTCATTGAATATTCAAAGAAAATAATCCAAGCATTAGAAGAACTTTTTAAAGAAGAGTCAGACTGCTTCATCAGTCAAGAAGAACTGTTAGATGGTGATAATTTGACTCATTTTTTTCATGCTTTAGGAAACGTAGTTCCAGCAAACCTATACAGTCAAACAACAGGCGAAGACATAAATATTTTAGATTTTAACCATATAGCAAATAAATTATGTTTTCAAAATGCAAAAAAGTAAAGAACACATACTTAGTAGTACGTATGTAAGAGTTTTGCTTATTGAAAAACTATCAAGAAAAAGAAAGTCGGAAATGCGTTTTGAAAAAATTTACAAAAAGCTTACTAAAATATCAAAGTTCCCAAAAGATAATTTATATAAAATGTAACAAAACTGTAAGACCAAGTAATACGTAATGGGAAAGCGGTTATCTCACCTTTTTTAAAAAAGTAGTATAGTCATAGGTTCGAATCCTATCTTGGTCACTTTTTCAGTAAAATTAATATAAAATAAATGAAATTATATCAACTTGTTAATGAGCTTGAAGACAGATTAATTTCTGATGAATCAACATTGAACATTTATGGAAACGATTTATTATCTATAGAGAAAGAGCTTAAAAAAACAGATGAGTTTAAAAATTGTGAACTAAAAATAATTAATAATCCAATTCTTAAAACAGAAAGTTTAGATTCTTCAAAAAAAAATTTACTTATAGAGAAATTAAATGAATATAATACAAAAATCTTAGATTGTGAATCTGTTTTATGTACAGATAAAGAATATAAATTCGAAAATAAAGTTTATTTATTGTCTATAGCAACAACTCCAGAGTTTTATAATTCACAAATGTCAAACGAACCTGTTAAAGATAGAGCTTCTGTTACGCCTCCAATATTTAATTTTTTAGATTTCACATCATACAGAATATTTAATATTGAAATTGATGAACATGATTTGAAAAAAAATAAGAAACAAATAATTAAAGATTCTAAAAAATTAATTGAAAAAGTTATAAACAATTTAGATGAATATTCTTTGAAAGGCGAAAGAAAAATTATGATAAGAGGTGTTTTTGAAAAAATTAAATTTAATGGAGAAGTTATAAAAGATGAAAAATATAATGTAATACTAAACGCTCCTTTTTTTAATGTTTCTTAAATTTCTATAGATAATAACAATCAAAACAACATGGGTGGTATTTCACTCAAACAGATGTCAATTCCAAATAGATTAAAAGATTTATTTTTAAATGAATTTGATACACAAAACACAATAAGAGAAGACGAATTAAATAATTTTTTAGAAAAAAATAACAAATGAAAATACTAATCGCTTGTGAAGAAAGTCAAGTTACAACAAAAGCTTTTCGTAATCTAGGACATGAGGCATTTTCTTGTGATTTATTACCTACTAGTGGAGGACGTCCTGAGTGGCATTATCAATGTGATGTTTTTGAAATAATAAATGATGGATGGGACTTAATGATTGCTCATCCTCCATGTACTTTTCTAGCTGTAAGTGGAGCTCAATGGCTATCTAATCCTGAAGATAGAGATTTACCCTTCGAAGAAAGAAGACCTCATCCTAAATATCCAAACAGAAGACAAGATATGTTGGAAAGTGTAGATTTTGTAAAAAAATTATATAATTCACCCATAGAACATATTGCAATAGAGAACCCAGTTGGATTATTAAGCAGTAAATGGAGAAAGCCAGACCAAATAATACAACCATATATGTTTGGTGATGAAGCTACGAAAAAAACTTGTTTATGGCTAAAAAACCTGCCCAATTTAAATCCTACAAAAATCGTAGGAAAAGGTGAAAGAGTTTATTTTGCCTCTGGAAAATCTCATCCAAAATGGTATGCTGATGCTCTGAAAAATGCAAAAACAAAAGAAGAAAGGCAAACACTGAGAAGTAAGACTTTTATAGGGATGGCTAACGCTTTTGCATCTCAATGGTCAGAATTTGTAGAACAAAAATTAAACAAATGAAAATAAGAGAACAGGGCATAAATGTACTTTCGCTATTTGATGGAATGTCTTGTGGTCAAATTGCTTTAGAAAAAGCAGGGATAAAAGTTAATAATTATTATGCTTCTGAAATAGATAAGTTTGCAATAAAAGTAACTAAAAGCAATTATCCTAACACTATACATTTAGGCGATGTTACAAAAATAGATGCTAAAAACCTACCTAAAATAAACCTTTTAATAGGTGGTTCTCCTTGCCAAGGTTTTAGTTTTGCAGGAAAACAATTAAACTTTAATGATTCAAGAAGTAAATTATTTTTCGAATTTGTTAGATTAAAAAATGAATTAAATCCAACTTATTTTCTTTTGGAAAATGTTAGGATGAAAAAAGAATATAAAGAAATAATCTCAAATTATTTAGGTGTAACACCAATAGAAATAAACTCTTCAAATTTTGTAGCACAAAATAGACCGAGATTATACTGGGCCAATTTTAAAATAGAAAAACCGAAAGAGAAATCATATAAGCTTGAAGATTTTCTAGTTAAAGATGGTGATGAATCTTTAGAAAAATTTAAACTATCAGATAAAGCAATTGAATATATGAATAGACTCAGAAATGGAAAGCCTAGATGGAATTACCATAAAAATCCTTTAAATGGTAATGCTGCTTGTCTAACTGCAAATATGCATAAAGGAATCCCTTATGGGGTTATTAAAGAAAAAATGAGAAAATTAACTCCTGTTGAGTGCGAAAGACTTCAAGGAGTTCCTGATAATTATACAAATTTTGTAAGTAATACACAAAGATTTAGAATGTTAGGTAATGGATGGACTGTAAATGTCGTAGAATATATTTTTAATCAAATTTAAATTTTACATTCTTTATGAATAATTTTTGTGTAGGAGATATTGTTAAAACAAAAAACAATTCCATACTTATTGATTTTCCAAATATTAGTAAGGATAATTTATTTATAATATTTTTCATTTCTAATGAAAATAAAGTTTGCGTATTACCTTTTGGTAATATATACAATCCTTTTCCTTTTAAAAGAAAAAGTATTTATGAACTGTATGATTTGAATAATTTTTACAAAGCAAATCAAATAAGGTTAATTTTAGAAAAAAAAGAAAATAATTTTTTAAGTAAAATTATTTCCCGTTAATTTATTTAAGTTTTTTTCTAAATAGTTTTTTGCTATTATTGTTTTCGCATCATAAAAGTCAAAGTTTATAACTTCATCAAAATCATAATAAATTATATCTATTTCTTCTTGCTCTTCCTCTTTGCCTCCTCCATTATTTATTTTTTCTGACACAGTGGCAAAAAACAAATAAACCTTTTCGCTAATAGTACCAGGAGAAACATAAAAACTATCTATAAACTCTAAGGTATCTAATTTATATCCTGTTTCCTCTAAAATTTCTTTTTCAACAGCCTCTTCAGGTGTTTCATTTAATTCTATCGAACCAGCAACTGCTTCTACAATATAATCTTCAGAACAAGGTCTCCATTGAGATACAAAAATAAACTTTTTCTTTAATTTATCATAAACTATAGCAGTAACACCATCTTTATTTGTTAAGAATTCTCTTTTTATTTGATTGTCTGATTTTAATTTTATTGTTAGTTCTTCTAGTTTGTAATAACCACTAAATTTCAGTTCTTTTTTTGTAATCATAATATATTTACTAGTTTGTTTGGGCAAATCTAATTAAAAAAATAGTTTTGTCAAATTTTTTTTTGTTTTTAATTTTGTATAAGTTTGTGATATAATATTATAAATACAAATGGAAAAACTAAATATAAAACAAGGAGATTATAACATTTTGAAAGCATATATCCAAGCTCAGTTGTTGTTAGAAACTTTAGATACTGTTGAAGACGAATCTAAAATGAATATAAAGCACTCCACAAAAAAATATAAAAAATCTTTAGAAAAAAAAGTAGAACAAGTTATTGATAGCACATATAGTTCAAACCCAAAATTATTTAGTGAAATCATGTTAGACATGAAAGATTATTTAAATTGTTTGGATAGTTATTTTATAATACAAAAATAGAAATTTATGAAAAGAACATTTTTTTACGATGAAAAAAAACTAGAATACATACCTGTTAAGAAAAGTTTTAAAGATAATATTATAATTTTATCTTTAGGTTTTATTTTAGTTTTTCTCATGGGAATATTAGTGGGTACATATCTAACTAAAGGGGAAATTGTAAATATTAATTCTAATAAAAATTTAAAAATTATAAACAATCAAACTATAGGCTCAGATGAATGGAAAGATTCAATTTTTAAAGATTATGAAAAAAGAGCTAATTTATATCTTAAAGATTTTGAAACTCCAATAGACTCTGAAATGCTTTCTTTAGCTGCTCATAATGCATATGATTCAACAGGAATGTTAGTTCCATTAGAGTTAGCTTTAGCTCAGGCAGAATTAGAGTCTAAACTAGGCACAAAAGGAAAGTCTCCAAAAAGAAATCCTTTTAATATAGGTGAGCATGATTCAGGAACTACTTTATGGTTTGAAACTACATTCGAAGGAATTCAGGCTTATTATTTTTTTATTTCTAAAAAATATTTGAAATGTAAAAATTTGAATACTTTGTTAAAGAATTTTTCAAACTGTAACAATAAAAGATATGCTAGTAGTATAGAATATGAATCTAAATTAAAATATTTAATAAAAAAAATAAATAAAAAAATAACTGAAAGTGGAGAGAAAAGTCAATAAAGAAAATGTAATAAATATAAAACCAAGACTGTTATGTATTTATTGTTATAAAGAGAATTGTGACAAATCTTGTTGGTGGAATATTAGATTGTGTAAATGGTTTAAAAAGATGTTAAATAAAAAAAGTAGATAAAATAAGCAGATGATTAAAAAAGAAAAAAAATCAATTAATCCCATTGATGTTTTTGACATTAATACAAAATCAAAATTAAATACTACCATTGAAAGTGATTTGTTTATTCAGTTTGGATTTAAACCAAGCAAATATTTGGTACATAATATTTATGCTATAAATAAAAAAATTGAAGATGCTAAGCAAGATTTTAATCACCATGATAAAATAAGTGATAAAATTTGGAATTCAATAATTAAAAACTCTAAGACTTCAGATACAGTAACTCTCATCAATGTAGCAAATACACATAAAGACTTATCCAATGCAGCTGTATCTAAAATTAAAAGACTTCATCTAGATAAAGATGAGGCTATTAAACAAGGATTAGACAATAATAAATATTTATAAAAATAAATACAAATTTTAATTTATATTTATTTTTGTCACTAAACAAATAAGAAAATGAAATATAATAAACCATTCGAATGGTCAGGTCATAAGTGGATTTCTAGAGAAAGATGGGGAAATTGTCATCCTGCTAAACCTGATTGGTGGTATGACCCTGAAAGGATAGAGATTGATAAGGATGAAATATTACATCTAAAAACTAAATATAATCCCAAAGAATTATTGTTAGTAAATGGAGATAGGGTAGAATCTAAAGTTGGTGTTGGTTTAATTTCTTCTGTAGATAAATTTAAATATGGAAAATATGAAATAGAAGCAAAATTACCTGAAGGTAAGAATTTATGGCCTGCTTTTTGGATGTGGGCTTGGGAGACATACCCTCCAGAGATAGATGTTTTAGAAGCTTATTCAGATTATGCTAACAGATGGGGTTATTTTTGGAATGGTAGGTTTCATGAGTGGTTTATGGGTAAAATATGGAGAGTTGAAAGTAATATACATCTTATAGATAATTCTATTGAAGGAAATTGGACACTGGGTGCAAAGAGAAATTATTTTGGTTTTAAAAAGCCTACAAAAAGATTTGTAAAGTACGAATTAATATGGTTAAAGGATAAAATTGAAATATATTATGATGGAAAATTGAACAGAAGAGAAACAGATAGAAAAATACTTAAGCAGTTTGATAATGTTACAATGAATGTTATAATAAATAATGGAATTACAGGAAAAGCAGACCCGAATAAGATTGAGGAGTCTGATTTCCAAATAAAATATTTTAAATATACACCATATTAATGTTTTGTTATAAACTCTTTAATAATTTCTGAAACCATACTTTCCACTAAAAACTCAAGGATTTCATTCGCTTTTTCTTTATCTTGATTATTGCCTGTGCTGTTTAAATCTTCAACAAAATCAAAAGCATCATATTTTAGTTTATCATTATTTTTTTTATATACAAGTTCTTCATTTTTATCTACAACATGAAGAACTCCTTTTATATTTACTATAAGTTTACCTTCATCTTTGTTTTTATCTTTTTCAACTTGTTTATCTTTATTTTGCTTTTTAATTATTTCCTTTATGTCTTTAATTTCTATAATTCCATTCCACTCTTCCTCTTCATTTTCTTGCTTTTCTTTAGATTTAACATAACTTTTTAAATAATCGATATCAATTTCATATTTTGCATTGTTAGGTATAGCATTACTAATCATTATAGTTCTTAATTCGTTATATCTAATTACAACCCATATTTTTTTGGCTTTATCTTCCATTTCTCCTTTGAAGATGTAATCTCTACCAATGTAATCATCATAGAAATGAGTAACAAAATTTTTATTGTGTTTAAAAACTTCTATTACGATACCATCTAATTCTGTTGAAAAATCTAAGTTTTTTATAAAGTTTAAATTATATAAAATTTGACTTCTTACAGATTCTGGTTCTGAAGTTTTTATAGATGTAAATTGTTTGAAACCTAATTCTTTTGCTTTTTGGTCTGTTTCAAAACTATATTTTCCATTTATTCTTTGGTTAAATCTTTCCTTATAATGTTCAGTTTCTATAACTTCTTTTATTATCTTTCTTAAATGATTTAAATTCATCTTTTTTATTTTGAGCACTTTGTTCTAGATATAAATAAATATGTATATTTTTTTGTTACAAAAAAATACATTATATTTGTTTTTAATTATAAATAAAAATTTTGTTATGGAGTTTAAGATTTTCGAAAAAATAATTAGTTCTTATAAAAGTTTTTGGGATAAAATAAGACAATTAGATGATATGGGTTTTGATTTTTATGAAGGTAAATTTAAATTAATGGAAGATGTAGAATATATTTTAGATTCATCATTTCGTAGTCATTACAATGATGATGGGGTTGATTGGATATATTGGTTTATGTTTGAAAATGATTTTGGAAATAAAGATTGGAATTCTATGGATATTTTTTATAAAAAAGAAAAAAAAATAAAACTAGGACATGGTGCTTTTGATGAAAATAAAAAGCCTATTTGCTATAGCATTAAAAGTACTTGGAAATACGTTGAAGAAAATTGTAAAAAGGTAAAAATATAGATAATATGGATTGTTTCTAAATTTAAAAATAAAATATTATAATGAAAAGCTGTAATCATTTGTTGGGTTCTCTTTGTAATGAAGATGTTTATTTTGATGATATTTTCGATAAGGTTAAAGAATTAATTGAATCTCAAAAAATATTTGCAAAATACTCTTTTATGAATGGAAATCCTGACTCTCCAAAACAAATAGTAGATGGAAGAAAAGGTTATCTTAGCAGATTTAATTATTGTCCTCATTGCGGTGAAAAAATAGATTGGAAAGGTATTTTAACTGAAATAAAATAATTTATGAGAGATTTTAAATTTTATAAAGAGAATTCTGGGAGATGGTTTGTAGAATTGCCCGAATGGGAAGGTTCTAAAGACGATTTAGAAATGGTTTGTGGTGCAGATTTAATGTTAGATATATTAGCACAAGGTGATAATTTTGTCGATGTAGTGTTGTCTATTGAAAAAAACAACAGTTATAAACATGAATTTGAATTATCTTTTTTAAGAGAAGAAAACGGAGGGGCTTGGTATAATTTAAAAGGAGAATTTCATGAGTTCGAATTGTGGCTTTGTTATGTCATAAAATTTGCATTTGGAAACATACCAGCAAAAATATACATTTATTAATTTAACAAAAATAATATTATGAAACGTTTTCTTAAATATTTAAAACTTTGGTGGAAAAAACACATAGTCGATAATGCTCCAAAAGATTTAGAAGATATATTTTAAATTATTTGTTAGTTATATTTTTTATTATTAAATTGATGAAAAATAAAAATATGTCAAACTTTGTATTAAATTTAAGAAATCAAGAAAATGGAAATATAAAATTTAAGATTTCTAAATTTCCTGATGGACAACAAGATGTAACTATAACAAATGTTGAAGAAATAAATCGACAACCTTATTTTAGGGATGCAACAATAAAATCTTCTTTATCATCATTTAAAGATTTAGAATTAATCTTATGTGCCACTGAATCTTTGAAAAGATTAAAATTTAAAGAAATACATCTTTATATACCTTATATACTAGGAGCGAGAAGTGATAGACAATTTGTAGAAGGTGGAAATTCTTATTTAAGAGATGTTGTTGCACCAATTATAAATTCACAAAATTATGAAACAGTCACTTGCATTGACCCCCATAGTGATGTTGCTTCAGCATGTATAGATAGATTACAAATTATTGATAATAATAAATTATTTAATTTTGCTTTAAAAGATTATTTTATAGAAGATAAAAAATTAGATAATTCAGATTATTCAAAATTTATTTTAGTATCACCTGATGCTGGTTCAATGAAAAAAATTTATAAAATATCTGATAATTTTAATTATAAAGGAGATATTATTGTTTGCTCAAAACATAGAGATGAAAATGGTAAGTTAAGTAAAACAATAGTTCCTATAACAGGAGAACAGCATAACATGTTACATAAAGGTCCATACAAAGACTTTTTTATAATTGATGATATATGTGATGGAGGAAGAACATTTATTAATATAGCCAAAGAAATAAAGGAATATTTTCATGAATCTGGATGTACTGAATCCAACATATATTTAGTTGTAACACATGGAATTTTTAGTGCAGGAATTTATGAACTTAGTAAATATTTCAAAAAAATATATTGTACAAATTCTTTTTCAGATTTAAATGTTTCAGAACATTCTGATTATACTGTAGATGAAAATTTTGTTAAACAATTAAATGTTTATTAATGAGTACATTTACTATTTCCGATTCAAATAATTCAACTCTTTTTGGAATTTCTGGGAAAAATGAAATAAAAAGATATTTTATTGAATTTTCAAAAAACCAAGGTGGTTCTTTCATGTTAAAAGTAGACTTATCTTGTTTTAATAGAGATGTTTTTTCAAAAGAACAAGTAGAAGTTTTTCATTTTTTTTTTCGTAAATCTTACAAATTAATACAAAAAAATAAATTAAATTTTTTTCCTAATAAAATATGTATTAATTTTGGTGACTACACAATGGATATTAATTGCAATAAAGAAATTATAACATGTGAAACACCAAAAGTGAATTATAAAAAAGCTTTAATTATAGAAACGAAATAAATAAATAAATATGGGATTTAAAATTAATAGCCTATACTTAACTGATGGTTACAAAGTTGGGCACAAAAGAATGTTAGCACAAGGCACTACTAAATTATATGGCACTTGGATTCCTAGAAGTACTAAACACGCACCAAAAGGTATTACTAAAATAGTATCGTTTGGGCAGCAACTAGTTTGGAGATGGATTCATGATGAATTTGAAGAAAATTTCTTTAATCCTAAATCATACGAATATGAAATTTGGTATGATGAACAACAAGGAAATAGACCATTTAAAAAAATAAAAACCATCAAAAACGGTACTAAAGAAGACGCTTTAAAATTCATTAAAGATATGTCATTATATCTTGGAGTGGAATATGATGGTAAACATTTTGAAGAATTATGGGATTTAGGTTATTTACCTATCCATGTAAAATCACTACCAGAAGGTATTGAAACCGACCCAAACATTCCTCACATGACTTTTGTAAACACCGTAGATGGGTTTGCATGGTTAACATTATACCTTGAAACAATAGTAAGTTCTTTAGCCTGGAAACCCGCTACAAGTGCTACAATTGCTTTACAGTATAAAAGAAATGTAATTGATTGGGTTATGAAAACAGACCCCTCCCAAGACTTCTTAATACCATTCTTATGTCACGATTTTAGTGCTAGAGGGTTATCGCCTTGGGATATGATTACAAGTGGTTTAGGGCATGCAACTTCTTTTAGGGGTTCTGATACTTTACCTGTAATTCCTGCTGCTAGATATTTTTATAATGAACCAGAAGATGAAGTTTGTATTAACTCAGTTAATGCTTCTGAACATTCTGTATCTACAACTAAAATATTTACAGTTGGTGAGCAACAAATGATAGCTGACTGGTTGCAAGAATTCCCTACAGGTATACTTAGTATAGTTTCAGACACTTTTGATTTGTGGAAACTCATCACTGAGTACTTACCAGCTAACAAAGAGGCTATTATGGCCCGTGACGGTAAGTTGGTTATTAGACCTGACTCTGGAGACCCTGTAGATATTATTTGTGGTGAACCATTTGGAGGTATAAGTATGCCAGATTATCCATCACAAGAAGATGAAGATAACTGGGATTTTTGTGAAAAAGAACATTATAAAACACCAGAAGGGAAAGGTGTTATTGAGCTTCTTTGGGATATATTCGGTGGTACAGTTAATGAACAGGGTTATAAAGTGTTAGACCCACATATTGGAGCTATATATGGTGACAGTATCAACCTTGAAAGACAAGTTCAAATATATGAAAGGTTAGCTGCTAAAGGTTTTGCTGCAACTAATATAGTATTAGGAATTGGTAGTTTTACTTATCAATTTAATACAAGAGATACTTTTGGTTTTGCAGCTAAAGGTGCTTGGTTTGAAACTGAAGAAGAGTTTTTGGCAACACCTGAAAGTGTTGAGTACGGTATTAGAAATAAAACTTATAACATCTATAAAGACCCAGTAACTGATGATGGTACTAAAAAATCTTTAAAAGGGTTATTAGCAGTACATGAAGTGCAAAAAATTAATGACACAACAGAATTGCCTGAACATAGTCATTATATAACTCAACAAGAATGCACACATGAAGAAGAATCAAAAGGCTTACTTCAGGTAATTTATGAAGATGGAAAGTTTTTTAATCAAACAACTCTAACAGAAATTAGGGAAAATATTGACAGCTTATGCAACGAAACAATAAGAGAAACTGTTAATGTCTAATTTAAAAAGTGCAGCAAGTTGTTGCACTTTTTTTTTAAATATTAAAATATGATTTATTTATTGTTTTTGTAGAAGAACAGCCAAAATGTTGTATTTTTTTAAATTTTGGCTGTTTATTATAATTTAACTTCTAGCATTACTAACAACATAAATTTTTATCATAAAATTATCAATTATATTTAAAACGCTTAAGAAAATTATATTTTGAAATTATAAAAATATGGAAAATAAAAAAAATTATGAAAAGAAATTATAAATTAGAAAGATTGCAAAATGGAGAAATTTTTGTAACTTCAGAAAAAGGAAACTCAATGGTTCCATTAATTTATTCAGGACAAGAACATGAATTGTCTCCTGTTAATAATTGGGAAGATATTGAAGTTGGAGATATAGTTTACTGTAAAGTACATGGAAGATTTTTTACTCATTTAGTTAAAGCAAAAAATCAAGAAAAAGGTTTGCAAATAGGAAATAATAAAGGTCATATTAATGGTTGGACTAAACAAGTTTTTGGGAAAGTCACAAAAGTTATTTAAATTTGTGATATGAAAGTTTTTGAAAATAATTGGATATCAATTTACAGAGAGAAATGCTTTGGAGCTATTAAATTAGAAGAATCAGGTTATTTTGATGAAAGACCTCAGTTAATTTTTACTCTTAATTCTCTATTTGGTCTTTTAGGAATTATTTTTTCTATATTAATTTTAAATTTTTGGACTTTTTTAATTTCTTTCATTGTTCTTATAATTCCATTTCGCTATTACCAATATCATTATTTTATTAAACTACCTTTTAAGACAGGAATTAATGATGCAGGAATGAATAATAAAAGATTTGGTTTTTATTTTTATGGAGAAGGAGTAAATTGTGCTGATAATATCGTGTTTTTATATAAGAAAAAAACAAAATTTATTTATTTTCCTTGGGCTTATGAATGGTTTAGGACTTCATATTTAAGAAAAGATGGGACTTGGGAAAATGAACAAAAAAACATAAAAAAAGATGGAAAAATTATAAGAAAAGATTTTTATGAAGATGAGAAATGGGAATCTATTTTGTTTTCTGAATCTTATGATTATACATATGTTTTAAATAATGGTAACATACAAAAAAGAATAGCTAAAATACAAGTTATAGAAAGAGAATGGAGAATGAAATGGATTATGTGGACTAGTTTTAAAAGTAAAAAAAGAAGAGTTATAGATGTTGAATTTAGCGATGAAGTTGGTGAAAGAACTGACTCTTACAAAGGTGGAACTGTTGGTTGTAGTTATGAAATGCTAAAAGCAGAAACTCCTTTAGAATGTTTAAGGAGAATGGAAAAAGAAAGAAAATTTTAAAATATTGTAACATTTAAATAAAAAATTCGTTACAAAACAAATAATAATATGAGAAAATTATTCTTAGATGATATTAGACAAGTAAAAGATGCTTGTTATTATGTAAGTAACCCTAGGCTCTATTGGGAAGATGGATGGGATGTTGTTAGAGATTATAAAGAGTTCACTAATTATATAAAAAATAATGAAATGCCTACTTTAATAAGTTTTGACCATGATTTAGCTGATTTTCATTATGATTATAAGCCTGAAGAATATGAAAATTTATCTGAAGAAGATAAGATTAAAAAATTTGGTAATGTAGAAAAAACTGGTTTAGATTGTGCAAAATGGTTAGTTGAATATTGTATGGATAATAATTGTAAATTACCCGAATTTAAATCTCATTCTGCAAATCCAATTGGAAAAAAGAATATAGAAAGTTATCTAAAAAATGCTAAAGAAAAATTAAACATTTAAAATTATATACTATGGATTGGTTATGGAGAAATATATTTAAAAAATTCTTTTTTTTTATTCCAAATTATCAATTAAACAGATTGTTTATTGAATTAGATTTGAAGTATAATGAAATTTATTTAAATAAATTAGAAAAAAGACAAAAAGAATTATTGAATTTTGTTAAAGAGTATGAATTAAAAAATAATTTATGAAACGATTTCAAGATTGTAACAAATTAATAAAAACTTGGAGATACAGGTGGTATTTGTTAATTCCCTTTCATTATTTACTTTTAAGAATAAAAAAGCAAAAAGTTTGGGAAGATGAATATGATGAAGAAAGCGAAACTATTAATCCAACAGGAAAATTTGAATATGCAAACAAAGAACTGATTTGGAGGATAGCTAAATCATCTGCTCAACATAAAATGAAATGGCATTATACCTCAGATGAGGTATTTGATAAAATTAAAGTTAAGTATAACAAAAATAAAAAATAAATATATATGGGAATTTGGTCAATTATAGGAGTTGTTTTAAGCGTTGGAGTTTCAGTTTGGGCTGTCATGAAATACATAATTTCGCACAATGTCAGATTAGATGATAATATTAGTAAGAATCTCTTTTTAAAGATAAAAAAAGAATCATCTTTTAAGTTTGAAATAAAAAATGAGTTATCCATCAATAAAAAATATCCTTTATCTTATATTGCATTTATACGTTTTAAAGGAGTTTGGTTACTTTATAAAAGAGAGGAAAGGCTGTTAACTGCAGGGTGGCAGTCAAGAGATATTATTTCAGAAGTGTATTACTTAAGATGGCAAAAGAAAAAAGTAGAAAAAACTATTTATAAATCTGCAAAAAATAGTGATATAGTAAGCATTATGGCTATGACTCCTTGGGGCTCAGATAAGCTAGGAGAAATAAGCGTGGATAAAAATGCTAAATTATATTTAAATAAAAATTCTTATGAAGATATTGAGAATGACCTTGTAGATATGCTTGAAAATAAAAAAGAAAAAACGAGTTGTTTATTATATGGAATTCCTGGAGGAGGTAAAACAAGATTAGTTAAATACTTTGCTCAAAAGTATGAGCTGCCTATATACTCCATATTCCTAAATCCAGAGTATAATAACATTGATATCCTTTCTATGTTTAATGATACTCCTGAAAGGTGTATTGTTCTTTTTGAAGATTTTGATAATTATTTTAACAAAAGAGAGTGTATAATGAAAAACGATAAAGTAAACTTTACTTTTGATGTAATTCTTAACATTCTAGATGGAGTTTATAATGAATATAAGCAAGTATTATTTGTTATGTCATGCAATGATATTGAAAGGATTGACACATCTTTAAAAGAAAGACCTTCTAGACTTAAACATGTAAAAGAATTCGGATTGCCGAATTATGATACGAGATTAAGAATATTAAAAAATGATTTTTTAGCAGAACAATCTGAAGATTTAACATTAGATAAAGTTTTTTACATTAAATCTTTAATAGAAGCAAAGTATTCTATAGATGATATTCTAGATAGAATAAACAGCGTAAGAAAAAATGTCTTAGAAGTATTATAGTAAATTATGAATACAAAAGAAGAAGTAGACATTTTTATATCAAAAAAATTCAAATATGATATAGAATTAGTTAAAAAAATGCAATTAAGTAAAAAAATGAGTTTAATTGAAAGTGATAGTTTACTTTATTCGAAAATGAAACTATTTATAAGAAAAGAAGGTTATATAATATAATTAAATAATACTATGGATAAGGAAAATTTTATACCTGTTGTAGGTTTTGGCTCTAAGAAGATAATAGGGCATTGGGACGAGATAGAAAAAAGATTTATTGCAATAAGCAAAGAAGTTATATATGAAGCGGAAAAAGAGTTTTTAAATGGTAACGATATATTCCCATTTGCAGTTAAAATTATGAATGATAAAGTAAATGGAGTATATCCAACATATAGAGCTGTTGGAGTGAAGCCAGAAGACCCTAGAGTAATAATTTATAAGAAAGAATAGGCAGTTATGAAAGATTTAATTTTAGACCACAGAGACGATTACAGAATGTATGGACTAGTACCATATAACATAAGTCCAATACAACAAGGAATTCAGTTTGGACATGCTTTACAGGAGTATAATAATTATTTTATAGATAATCAAGAGAGTAAAAATAAACATACTCTTAACATAGACTCAGAATATAAAAAAGCATTTGATAGTTGGAGATTGTTTGGTAAAACGTTTATTGTATTAAACGGAGGCACAACGAATAACAGAATTATAGAAGGTGAATATTTCGGCTCTTTAAATAAATATAAAGAAGAATTAGATAAAGCTGGGATTTTGAATGCAACATTCAAAGAGCCTGATTTAGGCGAGCAGTTAACCGCTATTGTTTTTTTAGCTCCGAAACAAGTTTACAACAAAAAAGAATACCCAGATTTTTTGGATTATATAAAACTAAATACTCAATTCAATTATGAGCTATTTGAAGATATAAAAGAAGAATATGATAGTGGTTTTTCAACTAATTCAGAGTATAAAAAAATATATGATGAATGGATTAATTTTATAGGGGGAAATAGAAATTTATTTTTAAGAGAATTTTTAAAGCATCTTAAATTTGCTTAATTTTATTAATTGAAAAAAAAGAAAATAAAATTTTTTGTTTTGGCTGTGAAAAAAAATGACTTACATACCTAGAGTAGGAGCGATACAGTTTGGAGGTGCTACGTGTTCAATATGTAATAAAATAAATGGAATATGCACATTGTTAAAACCTAAAGAAAGCTCCTTTTTAAAAATTTCTAATTCTATTCAATGGTGTGATTTTGAATATTTAGATAAAAACAAATTCAAATATAAATTGAAATATAAAAATAAAATTAGTTTAGGTGCTAATTTAATCATGTTTTATAAAAACGGACATTCTACATGGGAAGCAACATCAGTAAAGAGCATTATAAAAAACGAAAGAGGTCATGTTATATTTAGAACCAAAAGCACATTATATGAATTGTATTATTCTAATTTTATTCACTAATTTTCAAAAATGATTACTACAGTTAAAAATATAAAAAGAGATTACATAGATGCTAATGAATTTAAATTTGCAGATGCTTTTCTTTTTTTGCATAAAGAAAGCAGAAAAATAAATAAAGATGATTTAATTAATAAGACAATTATAAATGATAGTGATTTAATTTGTTATGTTAATGAAGAAAAAATAAATTCTGTTTGTGAGGTATTAAATCCTATTTTCTGCTCTCCTAATGAATTTCCAATAAAAGGAGATTATGTTTTACACGAAACCTCAGAAGGTGAATATAACATAGAAATAACCAAAAAAAATTTAAACAATAAAGATTTATATAACGAGAGTACTAGAGTTGCTTTTAAAGTATTATTTATAGAGCAGGAAACTTTATTGCATGAAGAATATAAAGATAAAATAGTAAGAAAAAAATGGGAAGAAGGAGGTCTGTTTAAAATTGAAGTAGAAAATAAAGTTTATAATCAAAAAAACAACAAAGAGGTAGACTATATATTTTACGACTCTTCTAAATCAGTATTTAAATTAAAAAACCCAATCAATATAATAAAAAATAATTATTTATAATATATGCCTGAAGAAAGGAGATTGATTATAGAGAACAAAAATAAAGGAGATATGATATTTCTATTTAGAAAATTTACAAAAAATCTTTCTGTTGAATATCTTAATTATAAAAAAATAAAACTTTATAAAAAAGGTAAACTTATTATAATGAATCAAAATAAATATGATATAAAGAAAGGTTACATTTGGGTATCATATGAAACGATTTGGCCATTTGTTGAAAAAAGATTTAATGGCGATTTTAGCAAAACACAAAATTTCCTAAAAAAAATGATTGAGAAAGATTTAAAACTTAAAGATTTAAAACCTTTGTTCTTCAAATCTTCAAACGTGAATTCAATAAGCAAATAACACTAAAATAAGAAAAAAAAATGGAAACAACAGACATAAGAGAAATTGGAGGAAATTCATTAAAATTATGGAGAGGAAATATAAACTCAAAAATTGCTAAATTTTTTCAAACACGCTCAGAAAAATTAATAAAAGAAGGTAGTAAAACAATAATAAGCAATCCCAATTGTAAATTCATAAACCATTGTACGATATTGTTTAATTTCACTATTAACAATACTGATAAATATCAACTAGTGCATCAAGGAAGGTTTACAGAAAAATATAAATCTTGGAGGAAAATTGAAAAAGAGAATGAAATAAAAATAGCTGAATGGGAGGAAGCTATGAACGTATGGGAATCCAATGAAAAAAAAGAATTGAGCAAAGTAAATTCAAAATCTAATTCTGACGTGAACAATGTCCCAACTACCCCTCCAGCTAAACCTGATGTGGAAAATAGTCCTTTGAATAATGATGAAATGTTTCAAACCATAATATATCAAAGAAAACATTGGTATAAAAAAGATATATTATAAAAAAATATAAATTTAGAATATGTTAGAATTAAGATGTCCAAATTTCGGAAATGTTGTAGGAGAATCAAAGGATGGAATTGAAAAATTTTATTACAGAAATGAAAATAGCGAACCTATATGCCCATCGTGTAGAGAGTATAGTTTTTTATATCCTCTCAAGGTTGTATTATTTTTTGTTTTTGTTTCATTTGCTATTTCTT
>Ga0102945_1000199_pt1 | contig 19289 bp, 31 predicted proteins | sample SalPonred_H2O_MG_FD_78207 | JGI IMG/M metagenome (GOLD analysis project Ga0102945, IMG submission 78207) | Salt pond water microbial communities from South San Francisco under conditions of wetland restoration - Salt Pond MetaG R2_restored_H2O_MG ...
CATGCTTTACTCCTTGTAGGCGATCAGTGCGTTCAATGCTTCCCACTGACCCCAAGTTAAACTAAATCGTTGATCGCCATTCGAGCTGATGGTCACATCAACACCTTCACCATTTGACCACTCACAAACTTCCATGTAGTCGTGTTCTTTGGCAGTGAAGTCGTATGGCTTTAGTTCTGTGAACTTGGCGGTTCTTTCATTGATCTCAATCATTTCTCTTCCTCTTCGTCGAAAAATCGTCTTAGAGCCTGTTCCACAAACTGGTTAAATGTGATATCCATCTCGTGTGCCAGTTTCATATATGTTAACAGTTCTTCGTCGGTGAAGTCAACTTCCATTTCTACTCTATCGTCTTGTACAAGTTTGTTAGTATCAGTCATTTAATATATCTCCATATTTCAATATAAAAAAGTTCGTTTTGCTTCGTCGAAAAAGTCCAGATGAACTTCTTCATTGTAGTATCCGCCGTTCCAACATCCAGTCTCTTCTAGCGTTTTTACTACCCACCGACGATGATGCCGTTCAGTAAAACCCAGCACTTCTCGTTTACAACTGCGAATCATGCTCACACTGCGAGGATACTCCTCAGAGATTTTTTTCTCTAGTGCCTGCCACTGTTCTGTTGTTAACACCATGGCTTTCACAGTCTTCCTTATTCAATCTATGTGTAAATTATGCTTATAGTTAACGATTACTATAGTTTATTATACTGTCAGAGTTTGTGTGTGTCAACTGTTAAGTAAAACTTAAAGGTTCAGTTGTTTAGCCATGCTTAATAACTAGGTGCGGAATAGTCTGTGGTCTTGGTGTATACGGCAAAGCCATCTGACCCATAGGCTGGACACACCAAGATTTTTTCTGGCAATCCTACTTTATCTTTCTCACCACATTCACTACAGATGAAATATTGTCCACTCTGTTCTGGTGTGGAGTGAAGCCAAATTTTCTTTAGTTTTTGGAACAATTTATATTCTTCATCAGTGATTGTTTTCATGCGTTCTTTCTCCTTCATCTTGGCTTCGATTAGCTTTTCAGCGGCTTTGAACACCCATCCGTGACGGTTTTCAATACTGTCCCATTGCGTCAACGATTCTCTCGATTTTCGCTCGCATCATTCAACTCCAAAATGTTCTCTAATTGATTCCTCAATCTTAGAAGCAGTGCCATCGACCGTGGCGTGTGAAGCGCATAAATCAAGACAGTCCCGAACAATCAACTCAGCGAACTTTTCCAGTTCTTCACCATCCACGGTGGCATAAAACTTTGGAAATCCTGATTCAAGAAGCAGTTCTTTAATTCGTTCATTCATCTTCTGGCTCCCAGCACTCACACTCACACACATAACGATCCATTGCATGACTTGAGTTGCGATCAAATCCATGTGGTGCATCGGGATGCTCCTTGCAAGGCACTTCTTGTGTGTTCTCAACACGATCCAGTTCATGTGTTGCCGTGAGAGCGTCAACGAAGATTTTCAGTGTGCGATTGTCATCCTGTAACTCATAACGCACTCCCTCTCCATCCTTGAGATATTTTACATACCCGCGGCCTGTTTCGTTAATCACTTCGACTCGGTTGATTTTATCGTAATCAATGCCTTCCAATTTTGAACTTGCTTTGAACATTTCCATCTTCACCTTTTCATATAGTTCTTCTCGAATTGCCTGTTTCTTAGCACGGAGTTCTTCAACCTCTTCTTCAGACAGTTTGTCAACCGAACCTTCTTGTTCTGCAGTTTCCCGCCAGCGTTCTTTCATTAACCGTTCACGGAGTTCTGACTCCATTCGATCCATTTCCGATTTCTTCATCTCATTTCCTTGTGCAATCTAGTTTGTGAATATGTTCTTTTGTTTTTCGTAAGTCTGTGATCAGTCCACATTCATCACACTTATACCAAGTGTCCTCTGCCCACCGAATCTTTCTACCACTTGCGCTTTCATACAACTTTACGATATCACCAAACTCCCACAGTTCGTGTGTTTGAAAACTTTCTAACCAACCACCGAAGTCGTTCCAATCTTCACCGTGCATTGCAGGCAGACTGTATTCATTCCAGCCATCATAACCTTCTTTACTGTCATCACGAATATCAATACGTCCAGCACAATAGTATGTGGTGACTTCATCATATTCTAACACATCGCCAACATGATGAGCACCTACATCTACAAGAAAATCATCTGATTCGATGACTCGTGACACCTTGCGAGTCAACCCTCTCTCACGAAACCAATCCATGTTGAAGGGACCCATGAGGTTGGTGCTGTAGGATATCATATTTCTTCTCCACAATGAGGACATTTAGGCTTGATCTCTCGAATTGTGTTGCGGAGATCCTTGGCCTCTTTAAGTAATTTTTTCAATCGTTCTTTCTGACGATCTCCTTTCGCCTTCTCCATCTCTTTCTTGAGATCTCGCTTCAATAAATTTAGCCTTTGCTCAAAAACGCCTGCATACGCTGTTATCTTTCCTTTATTCATTTTTCCAATCTCCAAAAATGTCAGGTGCAGATTCCGCCGCACGTTCCATATCAAAATCATGTGGATAATGCTTTAGTAATCCGCGGGCGCGGTTGCGAATCTCTTTGGGAACTCTGGAAGTAATTCTCGGATTGCTCAAATCAAGCAAAAATCGTTGTACGTTTTTGACTGCGGCTTTTCTTTCATAGGGTAAGGTCATTGATATCTTCTCACTGTGCTATTCTATCAAAAATCTGCTGTTGTAGTTGAACTACTTCGGCATAGTCTATGAAAAAATCCGTGCGTGGGTCATAGTAACTCTGTTGTTTGGTATCATAGTAGAGCACTTGTCCATTTGGAAAAGTGTAAGGGCCTTCCAAGCCTTGATTTGAACGATCCATTTGTGTCTCCTGATTTTACTATGTGAGTATAATGGAAACGCAGTCATCAGTCAACCTGGATTTTGCATTCAATCTGGCAAAACATCGTTTTTGTTTGCTGAAAGAAATTGTAGATTTTTTGGATTTAATTTTTTGATTATTTCTTTGCTGAGATCCGCGTGCACACATTGTCTTATCAAAGCATCGGTGTCTGCATATAGCTGCATCTCAATTAGATCCTTGTTTCTAAAAGGTGTAAAAGTCAAAACATCGTCAATGTGCCACATTTGATAGTCGTTGCTGATCCAAGACTTCACATGATCGAAACTTTTTTGTCTTGTGCTGCAATCATATGTTGATTTCTTGATCTTTTCTCTGTAATTTTTATTGAAAAATCCCAACATATAAGTGTGCTTGTGCTTGTCATATTCTTGTGCAAGATCAATACCATAAGGTTCTAACAACCACTGAACATACTGAGGGTTTCTAAGAAGAATTTCATCTCCGCAATATCCAGTGGCTTGTATGTGCGGTGTTGAGGAGTAATGCAGTTGTCTGTATCCCCACAACTCTTCTTTATCTTTGGTTGACTCGACCAACTTGTAAGTTTTTCCAACATAGTCCAGAGCACTTTGCACTATGGTGCTATCAACACCATTGCTGTTTGCAACGTATATGGGAAACTCAACGTCTAGATTTTGCACGCATTTGACCATATAAGCACATACAAAATCTACCATATAATCAAAACTATACAACTGTTTAGATGGATCGAAATCGATACTTTTATTAGAGTTGAACACACTTGACCAACCGTTGCGATAGAATACATCACTGTCCAGCCATACTTGTTGTGTATTTTCTACAGCAATATTAGTTAGTATAGACTCGTTGCAAAAAATTGGAAATGATCTGCAATCATCGTAATAAATTGCTGGCTTGTCCAGATCAATAATTGCGTAATTACCTTTAGCACTAACAAAGTCTTTGTTTTTGACCTTGTAGGATAATTTGCCTTCTAAGCAATATCCTTTGTAGAAAATGTTGTTATGCCTGTTCCAGCCTTTGTCGGTTTGTAAAAGAAAATTTCCTACTGATTTTTTTTCAGACAAATATTGAGATTGTTGATGCTGTGCAGTTGAAATACAAAAAAACATAGAGTTGTCCAAATTGCTAATGGAGCGGGTGATGAGATTCGAACTCACGACAGCTTCGTTGGCAACGAAGGGCTCTACCACTGAGCTACACCCGCTGAAAAATTATTTATTGATTATGCAGACAGCTTGATAATTTTGTATAGGACGTCCAATTTGTTTAACAATTTTCTCTCTAGCAGCAAAACACTGTTGCATGGAGTCAAACTCGTCGACTTTTTGTACAGAAAATCCATTTGCTGTGAGTATGATTAAAAATAGTATGTGTGTCATGCAGTTATTTAGCAGGTGCACAAAAAAGTGTCATCTTTGGCCGGGCTTTTTGACTTGCCATATATAATTGACATCGCATCTACCACTATACACATAACCCAAATCTTCTATGTTGTGCCACCATTGATCTTTCACAGGAGTTTCGATGATAAGTGTTGGCAAATATTTACAAATAGTACCAAAAGCACCTTGTAGAGCTTGTAGTTCATGTCGCTCTACATCCAAATGTATCACATCTATTTTGCAATCAACTTCTTCGTCCAGTCGCACTGCTTGAACAACACAAGTGCGCTGCCGTTGATCCACATAGCTGGTTCCACCATGCATGTCTACAAACCCTACATTGCCTTTAACATTGCTGAGTGCCACATTTTTTAGCACTATATTCTCACAATTGTTTTGCTTTACAGTTTGCACAGCAGCCTGGTAATTGACGTCTGCAGGCTCGAACGCATGAATTGTGTTTGCTGTTCCTTGTGATAATGCAGGCAGCATATCTCCAAAAAATGCACCACAGTGTACAATGTTTCCATCAGTGGTGTTGGCAATAATACAATCTATAGTAGCTTGTTCCCATACTTGTCCTTTGAGTATGGCTTGACTACAAGGTCTGCGCTGACTTTGCTGTGGCACACTGTAGGTACCATATTTGTTTGTTGCACGTAAAAACATTGTAATCCTCGGGCCCGTTCTGTTGCCAGGCGCGCAATTTTTTCCGGAAAGCCTAATCAGGCTGCCAAGTTATAAACATCATCGTTTGCGTTTATGTTAATTTGCTTCTTTGACCGGGCACCCCCAATCCTAACGTCTTCTGCCTTGACGATTCTCCACGAAGCCTTTCAGTCGCCGTCGAATTCTATGTCTGCCCCATCAAAGATACACCACGTTCGTCTCCTACTCTTTCAGTTTTCACTCTACTGTTTCGGAGTTGTAGATGTATCTTTGGTGGAGCAGGCGGGATTCGCACCCGCGTCCGTCAACCTATCTCTTCGTTTCAACGAATGTGGTATTTATATGGTGTCTTCGTCAAAAACTATTTTATCGTCTATGTTTGCTACCGGAATGCACTTAAAATTTGCACCTGCTTCTGTGAGTGCAGGATGAGTCCTAAATCCCAGAGCACCTGCGGCTTCAAGACATTTTCGCTCTGACACGTAAATGTGCGGTGATTCAACTGTAATAGTATGAGAGAGTTCTGTCTCGCCTGGTAGTGCTGTAAACAGTAGTATAAACAGTTTGTACATGTCTTTGCTCCTGTTGCAATATTTGCGTTCTATAAAAATATTTAGCAAAACCATTGTTTACAAACATGTTACAATATTGGAGCTACGGACAGGATTCGAACCTGCGTGAAAAGGATTTGCAGTCCTGTGCCTAACCTTTCGAGCCACCGTAGCAATAACAAATGGAGTAGAGCAAGGACTTATTTTGGCTGCCTCACGCTCTCTACTCCAAATTGGCACCGGATGAAGGAATCGAACCTCCTTCAAGGGTTTTGGAGACCCCTGTCATACCATTAGACCAATCCGGCTTAACTAGGTTGGAGCACTCGACTGGGCACTCCCAATCCTTATCTCCATTATCAGCACCCGTGCACAGGCGACTTACAAAGTGGTTCTTCTCGGGCTAGGCTTGAGACGCTCTAGTGGCGTCCCGATGTGAGCATCACCGAAAATATGGCTGGGATAGCAGGGCTCGAACCAACGACAACCTAGTTAACAGCCAGGCGCTCTACCAACTGAGCTACATCCCAATAAACTTTTTAGAATAGACAGTGCTGCAACATCACTTGCAGTGTCGGGCAGAGGTTGTCCCTAGATTCCTAACCGTTCATTCGAACTTATGTAGTTACTCCAAGTTACCCACCGCAATTGCTTTCCCGCAATGCCACTGCCTATTCTAAAAAGTAAAACACAATGTGTTTTCTCTAACTGTTATAATCAGTATAAGGTAGTTTAATGTTTTTGTCAACCTTATTATAAAACACACTGCGGAGTGTGCTTTATAATAAGTGCCAGGCTGGCCCTGACTTGACCTATCTTGTTACATCCAGGCCGTCGCCCATTTATTTTTTTGAGTGCTTATCGGATCGCGTTTCCTTTGCACTTTTTAATTTATATACCAAGTATAAAGTAAAGTATCCTGGTTGTCAACCTTTGCTATCATTCTATTTACAGTAAATAGATGGTTTTTGCTTGGTACTCTGTTCTGTTGTAGTCTGCGGGCCTGCCTCTAGGATTGCTGGTCATGGTGTAGTAGTCTTGGCTAATGATTTTTGCATCATGGTTATGCCCAAAACACCAGTGGCGTAGTTTTTTGTTAATATCATTGGCAAATACTTTTTGATAATTGGTATTGCCATACAATCCAGTAAAATCTGCGTTTTGTGGATATTCGCTCCAACTAATACACGACTTACTGGGCAAACTGTGAGTTATTACCACTATATTTTCAATTCTGCTATCCCACTGTGCTGCCAACATTTCCTCTGCTAGCTCGTCACAGTCCACTCTACCGTAGTGTTCTTGATATTTCTGCACACGTTCAGTCCACTTGGTTTTGCTGTAAAATGCATCCAAGCATTGTTGTCTAGGTATGTGCGGTTCGCCAAAATCGAAGCACCACCAACCGTTGCGTCCAATAAAACGTGTATTGTCTATGGTAAGTGGAGATTTGCCCAAGAAATGAATACCATCTATCACACTAGCCAGGCCTTGCCACTGACGAATACTTTCTGGCATACCTATGGTCAAAAAGTTAGGTTGATGTTCGTGATTGCCGTCCACAAACATAACAGTCTTGTAGTATTGCTTGAGTCCTACGAGGTAGTTGATGGTTTGATCTTGATGGTCGCTGACATCTCCTGCAACCACCAGTGTGTCTGACTGCTGAGTATGCAACCAATCGTAGTGGTACTTTTTTTTCCAAAAATCAATGTGTAAATCGCTAACTAGGTCAAATTTCATAGTAATATTTAAGTTGTTTAGATAATCTAACGCCCAGAATAAACAAAATTTATCTAGGTTTCGTGGAGGCTTTAGAAATACTATGCGGCATGTACCATTGCTATGCTAGTATATTGCTTTTTCTCTGTTTAGATATCACAGATTGTCCAATTACCATAACCTGTCATGGCAACCAGTCTGCGAAAAATTATATGTGTGTAGTTGGTGAAAATGGTTTTTTTAATTTCTTGATTGTTAGTTAAATTTGTTATTAGATATAAAAATTCTTTCTACTTACTAGTTATTTGATTGACTGGTTTGTTTTGATATATCTATGTCATCGTTGAAATTACACATTCCAATATTTGTTAGCAACTTTTCGTTTTCAAAAAGCATACCAAGGTTGTACCGATTTTGTTGTTCGTTAAATGGCGAACACCAAGCAGTGTTTTTGTCTCTTCCGTAAAAAGTATAGTCATCACCGAGTCCAAAATGCACTACTTTAGTAGCTTGGAGCCCTAATTGTTTGCACCAGTATTCTTGGCGTGTACTGTATTTTATGACATTGTAGTCCACTGGAAAATTTTTGATTATATCCAGTGCTAATCCTGCACTTAATCGATTGCAAATGTTTTCATCATTGCTCTTCTGCATAGGATCGTCTGGCTTTTGCTTACACATTCTTACTGCTATTTTAGCACACTGCACTGGAAAAGTCTTGCTAAAACTAAATGTTATTTGTTGAATACATTCAGCCGACAAATCTATATCAACTGCATTGTTACTGTTGGGCAAATATATGAAATCCAGCATTACTGGAATGCCCTTGTATTCACATTGATCAATTAACCAATCCAGTTGAGGATGCTTGTCCCCTGTGAGCGCAAACGGATAACTCACAATACAAGTATCGTTTGCGTCTAAATCATCGTCTTCAATATAAGCCCAGCTAATATTTGTCTTGCTCCATATATCCATGTGCCACCAGTAGTCGCCACGGAACACCCTAAATCGGCGATCTTTATTAGTGAGATAATGGTTTAAAAAACTCTCTTGTGTTCCAGCACTGAACCCAATATACTTAAACAAATCAAAATTATCAAGTCGATAACGTGTTCCAGCACCAATCCATGCAGGAAATGCTGATTCGAATGTATTTACAATCCAAGGATTCAACAAATGTTTGGCAACATCGCAATTCTGCACAAAATTAATAACATCAGGATCCTTGATGCTGTTTCCGCTGCTGAATATACTTCGACTACGACTGCGTACCGAATCAAAACTGTCATCTTTTGGAAATGCCCAGATGTATTCGCCTGGCACATCAAGACGATCTTGAGCACTAGCCATTGACAACGTCCAAGCTAACTGATTTATTTGTTTGATATCTGCGACAGTAACTGACATGCTTGCTCGTAATAGTTATAATCTTGTTCCCAATTGGGGTCATTGTTGTTTTTTTGGTGGCGAGTTTTAAGTATCCAAGGCAACACAGGCAATTGAAAGTCTATTACAAAATTACCGTTTGGTCCAAAAAACAAACAACTAGGATAAACTTCGCCGGTGTCTGCATAAAACTTGCTTTCCCATATCAACTCGTCAAAACTGTAGTTGTCTACAATAATTTTTTCAAGAGTAAAGCTACGATCCTGTACAATTTTGCCATCAACTACAACAGTTTCTTCGGGCTTTTTGTCGTAGTGTGTGATTTTTAATTCAACTCTGTCTGTTAAATCTTTAGAAAACAGTGTTAATTCAGGACGAACTTCGCCTCGGTACAATTGTTGCTGGTTAACAGTTACCGAACAACAGGGACGATCTACAATATTGTCAAATTCAAGTTTTAATTTCATGCAGTCACAGTCTTAAAAATATCCCAGTTGTCGTACACACCGGTTAATGAAATTCGATTGACAAACAGCTTAGGATCAAAATCAAGTTGATACGAATCTAAAAGATGCTGTCTACTGTATTTATTCCATTTAGAATCGCCCACAGCAAATAACACACTTGCACTTGGTTCCAAACTCAGTTGATTGCAAACTTGTTTTTGTTTTTCGTTATACACCGAGTGTATATAATCACTTTTGAACTGTGTCATAAGTTTTTTGCCAATATATGCACCAAATATGTTATTGTAGTTGATTGTGTTGTGTAATTTTTGCCCGTCAAATACCGAATCTCGAGTGTAACGGACTCCAATTCTTAAATGTGCAACTGGAAATGCTTTGCTAAGACTAAATGCAACAGTGTCTATTGCAGGAGAGGTTAAATCAAGATCAATCCCAGAACTAATAGTGTAGTAACAAGCATCAATTAATATCGGTATTGACAATTGCTCGCATTGTTTTATTACTGTGTCAAAGTTGTCGGGCTGATTGCCAGTGTCACAGAATGGTACACTTAAAACTAGAGCATCTCCAGATTGTAATTGGTCTTGATCAGTAATAAAACTCCAATTGGTTGCAGTGGAAGTCCAAGTTTTAATGTGATAAAAATATTCGCCCACAAAGCACCGCATTCGTCGATTGCGGTGCCGCCAGTAAAAACTATCAAAACTTTGTGTGGTTCCGGCACTGAAATCAGGCTGGAATCGATCAATGCCAACAATAGAATTTGTTGTGTGTTGCTGTAACCACTCGGTAATTGATGATAAAAAATCCGCAAGGTGTTGTGTTCGATTGATAACTTGATGGAAATCGATATCGTCAACAATCGACTGTATAAATTTAACTGCAACAGGATCTTGCACAGCACGAGATCCTTGTAATATCAGCCGAGAATATGCTCTTGCATCAAAAAACGATTTGTTTTCTCGAGTTGCAATTGCCCAGCTCAGTTGTTGTGCAAGATCAAGTGGTTTAAACATCATTACTGCGATTGGTAAATCCTTTACTGGTGGTCCATCCTTGTTACAACCATAAACTTGCATTGTAACATTTGGCTTTACAAAAGCTTTGACTTTTTGAATTGAGATACTTGTCTTTCCAATCTTTATGTACTTTATGATTTTCGTCTGAAGACATACACACCCTCCCATTTTTTTCGGCCGGCTGTTTTGTCGTTACCTACTCCAGGACGAGTGTTAAGCATCATTTGGATTGTTCCGGTGTGTTCGAATCCAAGCTTTTTGGCTGTGCTGATCCATCTGTCCACCACATCATATGCTTTATTGCCGTAACTCCGGTAGTCAGCAATATTAGTGGCAAACACACCATCGCTAACAAGTGAGGAGTGAAGGTTTCGCATGGTTGGTTCGACATATCCTTCAAACCATTCGTCCAGTGTTGAGAATTCGACCATACACTGTGTTGGTTCGTCGCAGTATTTTTCGAGGTTAAAGTATGGTGGAGAAGAGAATGCGCAGTCGATGTCTTGCGGTGTATAGTCCTGCGACGTAGTGCACGTGATCTCATGTCTTCTTCCTGTGGCTTCTTCGATTAGCTGGTTTAAATAACACAGGTATTTATGTGTTTCGGTGTTAGGATCTACACCGATATAATTATACTGCATTCTGCTAGCAGACGTTCCCAAAAGCCTACCACCATAGCCGCTTGAATAATCGTAAACACGGCCCCACATGACAGGGCAAACATGCTCAACGATAGCGCGAGCATTTGCCGCTTTGAAATTAGTAACATTTTCGCCTGTAACAAGTTCAAGGGCCCTTCGCAAAGCCACAGGACCAACCAAATTATTACCATCGCGAAACTCAAAACATATGCGTATTGCACGGCGTAATTTATTATCATCATAAAATCTGTCACGTAAACTGTTGCTGCCTCGTCCTTTGGGCTCTGCTGACATCATGTTAGGAAACAAAAATCTGTTGATGTTTTGACCATGATTGTTGCCAAGGCCTAGACAATTATTTTCTACACGTTTGTAGTTAGCACTGCCGAACTGTTGTATTGCTTTGATCAAGCCGTTTTCACTAAAATAAGTGATAGGTACTAGATTAATACTGCGATACAGGTCAAATACCTGTTGAATGGTTTTATCTGGATCGGCTTCGTAAATTTTTTTTGTAAATTTACTTAGTTGATCGTAGATAGGCTCGTATCCAGTGAATTCGTCACCGTGCATGTTTGCAGATTTAATATGCCAAGCTTGATAAAGACTATTGATCATATGGTTTGTAGTATCGATACCATTCGGGTTTGCGATCAAACAAAGATTTGTTGTGTACACGGGCAAAATATTTTTCTTTCTTTAGCACATCATCAGCAGAACTAGGGCCAAACTGATTGTGTTCTAGTGCACTTTCTATAAACTGCTTGAATTTTGCCAGCACAATCTGGTCAGCTGAACAATCTTTGATTTTTGCATACTCCTGTTCCAGGATCGGCACTGGAATTTGCTGTGCACTGTATCCGGGGTTATCAGTTACCGGTAACAGAATAAAATCTGTAAAATACTTTGCATCGATGTGTCTGTCTACATTCAGTAATTCATAAAATTGTTGTAAAGGCAATGCTTGATCGATGTTGCCTAATTGAAACACTGACACAAGCGACAACCAATTAATGCTGGTTTGATCAATTGATGAAATATAGTTTGCTGTTTGTAAAGCAGCTTGCTGAGTTTTACTCCACGATCCGCCCAATCTCAAATAATCATATGCATCACCCACTCCGTCTATGCTTAAATCAACTATTTTATCCCCAAATTTTGCTACCTGTGACCAAAAGTCTTGATTAAACACCGTGCTGTTGGTATTGAAATGTATTTTTTTCTTGGACAAATCATCCACAGTACTCCATTTGTTCAGCAATTCTTGATAGCAAGGCATGATTTGTGGCTCGCCGCCGGTGAAGTATAATACACGGCATTCTGGTCTACTTAGAAGTTCTACCACTTTTTCCTGTTGAACAGAATCATCCAACCAGTTGTAACTGTCTTTAAATTTTGGATGATTATTAGAATTGTTCCACGGTCTCGATTCTTTGGCAATAAGAGTGCTAGGTGTCGGGCCGCACATTTTACATGCCAAATTGCACAGTCTTCCACCTGTAATTTCGACATCGAACAGTTGAGGTGAAGTTAATTTTTTAGAAAGATGTTCAAGGTTTTTGGTGCGCATGCTGGGCAAGCCCTGTGCTTCTTGTTGCCAGCAATTTCTGCACCTGCTGGGTTTTTGGTCCGTCAAAAAATCCTGTCTAAGATTTTTTGATTCTTGGTTGGTCTCCCACCATTCATATATATCTTCTACATCTTGTACACGTGTTTGAAACCCTTCGGTATCCACACAACATGCCTGGAAATATCCAAGAACGTTTATGCTGATATGTCTAAAAGGATATACACAATAATTAATCATGCCTGATTATCTATGTTCTGTGAAACAAATGCACGCTCTTGTACAAAATGTCCTGGTTTCTTCATAGTACCATGTTGCCAGTTGAGTGTTTCAAAATGAGATCTAAGTTCGTCATTGAATGCAGGATTGCCGCAGATCATCACACGATCGTTGCCGTCTGAAAAGTAGTTTGTGTTTAGATCGCTGAACAACTTGCCGCTGTACATCAAGTCTGTGATTCTACCCTGATTTCTAAATACACCTCTAGTCACAGTAGGATAATACTCTATGGGTTGTTGCTGTAGCCATTCACCAAAAGCAAGTTCTTGTGCTGTGCGAACAGTGTGAGTTAGAAACACCCGGTTGAATTTTTGGTATGTTTGAGGATCTTGCACAATACTCAAGAATGGTGCAAGTCCTGTGCCTGTGGCAATCAGCCATAGATTGTTGGCAGGTAATAGATTGTCGATCAACAGTGTGCCTACTGGCCGATCTCCTATTTCAATGGTATCTCCTGGTGTGATATGCTGTAGTCTACTGGTGAGGGGTCCGTCCTGCACTTTGATGCTGTAAAAACGCAACAAGTTCTCATCGGGTCCGCTAGCAATACTATAAGCCCGCATAACATCATCATCGCCTATGCCAATCATGGTAAACTGTCCTGCTGTAAAAGCAAAACCTGTAGGACGAGTTGTTTCAAAACTAAACAACTCATCAGTATAATGCTGAACACTGATTACTTCTACAAACTCAGTCACCTTGTTTTATCTCCCAATAGAATACTTCAGTGTCATCTTGTTCTACCGCAGGCAGTGCAATGTAGTTGTCTGTCACTTCAGTACGTCCTACCCAGTGCCAATTGTGTCCTTTTGCCTGCCGCTGTTCAACCATTTCAAAAAACTCTGCATTGTCCGCGGCGAACAGTGCTACAAATGCCATCCAAATCATAATAAAAAGTCTTGTAAAACTCCTAATACGCCTAATGCCACAGCACAGACTAGTAATCCTTTTGCCATGTAAACAGCAACTACATCTAAATCATTCATCGTGGTGCAAACTCCTGTTGTAGTTTGATATTGTCAAAAAACTCTTTCTTTGTGCCTGCGTCATCTTTAAACGCACCTTTCAGCACTGTTGTCTGTGTAAGACTTGAATGTGCTGAGATGCCTCTATTAGTGCAACAACCGTGCTCCGCTTGAATGTATACTCCTACATCCGTGCTTCCTGTTGCTGAGATAATCTCACGAGCAATATCCATGGCAAGTTCTTCTTGTAATGTGCCACGACGAGCACACCATTGTGCTATACGTGTATACTTGCTTAAGCCAATTAGTGTGTCTGCGGCAATGATGCCAATGTATGCAACGCCTGCTACAGGCTGGTGATGGTGACTACACATGCTTTTGAGTTCGCTACGAACCACCAGCATACCGTTGTATTTTTCATTGGTAATATCATCTGGCTCGTTTGGAAATGCCGTTGCATCAGGACGATAGTCGTAACGTCCTGCCATGATCTCATTGAAATACATTTTAGCCAGTCGACGCGCTGTTCCCTTACTGTTAGGATCAGTATGTCTATCAATGATCAATGTGTCCAGCACAGTTTCAAATGCTTCTGTAGCTTCTTCAATCAATTGTTCTTTGTCGCCGCTCTGTAGCAAGCGAGCAATGTTGTCGCCCGCCCAGTAACGTTTGTCTGCGTTCTTACAGCGTTCGATAATTTCTTCGTATTTTTTCATTGTTTCTCCGAGTTAATGCGGTGGATCGCATAATAGTGCTATTATAGATTAGATTTGATACTTTGTCAAGGAAAAAGGGGAACAAGTCCCCTTTTTTTATTGGTGCATAAAACGTTTTATGCAGGTGTGTCTTCGTCGAGATCCGGGCCTCTAAATACTGAGCCAGTGGTCATTGTAAAGGTTGCTGTTTCGCCGTCATGCAACGCAAAAGGTACATTTCCTTTGATCGTTGATCTGTCAATGTCTATGTTTTGGCCATCCACAACTAGGTTCGATTTACATCCCACTACGTCGTCGGGGTCAGTATAATCAAACACCCAGCTATCGGCATCTGGGACTTCGTAAGTGCGATTGCACTTTTCGGCACTCCACACAATGCTTCCGCCATCGACTTCTACACGTACTGAAAAAATCTTACCATCTTCGGAACCTGTGTAATCATGTGTCCATGTAGCCAGCTGAATGTGAGGTGTGCCTAGGTTATAGTCTCCGGTGATTTCTTCTACATTTCCGGTAATAGTGGTGTCAACAGTAAGATTACCATCTAGGTAAATTTTTAGATTAGGAGTGCCAGCGGCATGTCCTTCTAGTTTGAAAGTTCTTACTGCATCATATTCATATGTTGCCATTTATTTTCTCCAATGCATTGATAATTAAAAATTGCAATTTTTGCTTTTTCAAGCTTTGTATTTATGCTATTTTTGTTATCTTGTAAAAAACGTTTATTTCGACTGCGTTTGGACAATTTGTGGTACACTTTGCAGCACTGCTCAAAAACTATAGACTTTGTGATTGTAATGCCGACATAACTTGGGGATATTTTTGTGCATCGATGCATTTTGCACTGTATTTGCTGGAAATTTCCATCTGAGATAAACTCTCCACAATGCTGTCTCTGTTGTGCATCATAGATTCAAAACACTGCTGCTCTGTGTTAAACACACGTTCACTGTATACTTTTACATGATCGGCAGTGCTGTCTGCGTTGATATAAAATAGTGCTACAATTACCCACATTATTCTGTTTCTTCCGCTTGTGCAGGCCGATTCCACACAACACCACTAGCAATTTTTTGTTCGTACACAGTTTTTGCTGCATCAAAACGCTTGCCGGTTTTTTCCTTTTGCATAATTTCGTCCAACTGTTTTAGAGATAGTGGACGTAGTCTGGTTTTGCCTTTGCGATAGGTCAAACTGGTTCTTTGATGAATAGGACGACTTCTATTGTTGTTGTTTAGTGCACCCATGATTGCTCCTTATATTTGAAGATATTTATTGTATTCCGGAAACACACGGGCAAAACTTTGATCTCTGGTTTTGTCGAGTGCTCGAGTCCATTTTTTAAGCTGATCAAATTTAGCATCACTGCCTTCCACTGAATCAGGAATAAAATTTATTAACTCGTGATATTGGCGTGTAAACTGGTCAACATTTCCAGGTTCTAAAATTTGTTGCATGCTACTCCAGTCTTGGTTTATTCTTTGCAAACAAGCAGTCTTGACATCACCGGGCAATATTCTCACATCCAGCCATTCGGGTCCATACACCCAATTTACTTCAGGCACCTTGCCCAACTCAAGATAAAGTTTTTTTACAATTTCCATACTATTATATACATTGTGTGTAAACACGGTTGTGACTATTTCTGTTTGAATGCCAGCTTGTTGATATGCTCTAAAGTTTTCTACAACTTGATGCCATTTTGCACCGTATCTAATATATTCAAAACTATCACCGATTCCATCTAGGCTAAATGCCATTCTCACATTTTTAAACTGTTGAAGTGTATCAATCCATTGTTGACTGTAAACACTTCCGTTGGTATTGATGTACAAGTCGATTTTTTTGCTTGCGCCTGTTTCTACAGCATGACTTAATGTATCTAACACAGCCGGCACATACATGCCTTCGCCACCATACAAGCTAAGATGTTGGCACTGAGAAAACCATTGCTTGAATATTCGGTGAAAACGATCTTCGTTGTTGCGACTGTAGCTCTCATTGGTGGTGGCAAATTGTTGTACATAAGTTTGGTAATCCGATTGCTGTGATTTTTCATCTATGTCATACCATTCGCGAATCCATCTGCTGCTGGTCCACGGATTACAGTGTCTGCATTTGAGATTGCACACATTACCCCATTTGAGATCAATGTATTGTGGTGTTTCGAGAGAGAGATCAGCAAACTCTGCCCAGTCTTTGTTAGCAGTCTGTCGCTTGCTGGTGATTCCCACTCGCTCTTTTTGCCAGCACTTTTCACAGTTAGAGTGTTGTACACCATTGCGTAAATCTGTTAAGAAATCTGCTCTGCTCTTGCTTTGCCAAATATCCTGCAGGTTGGTGTCAGCTAGCGTCATTTCGTTGCCCGCAGAATCTTGCCAATAGTGCAAACTATCACTACAGCTATTGCACCTGCCGCTGTTGTGAAGATGCAATCCTTGTTCAGCTAGTATACAAAAAGTATCTTTCAAATTAATTCTCATATAAATATTTTTATAATAATACTTATCGGAGATACTATGGACTTTACGGGTTTCGACCTCAACATAAGACACTACGGCCACCAACTTTTTTTCTTAGATTTGATCATGCCTTATGCCAGCAACGAAGTTGTATCGGCAATGCAAACCGAGGACTGGAAAAAGTTTTCAGAAACTAATACTTGCGATCTAGACATTTGGCCGCAGCGATACAAATTGTTGAGTGCACAACACTCTGTGTTACAGCACATCCAGGCATACATAAACAATGACAACACACGATGGCACGTAATACAAAGTCTTTATGAAAAAAGTCCTAATGCGAGAATCATATACGGCATGACACCTGAACAAATGTATGATAACACTGTACTACATGGTGAATTTAGTTTGGACAAGCCAGGATTCGAGTGCGGAAGACACATTGACTTTAGACTGCTAGCCGCTACTGGAGGTATCTACTTCGACGAAGGAGACGATCCGGATGCGGCCACACACTTCTATAGAACAGTCGACGGTCCTGTGTGGACCAGAGCGGAAACTGGATTCGGCAAGGGTTGGATGCAGTTAAACGATATTGATGTGTGGCACGATGGTTGGAACAGAACCAATCAAGACAGGCACAGTATGCTGATTGCACTCACTATTCAAACTAAGCATCCACTTCATTGACAGGGTAGTCAATCTGTTTCCATACATTGTCTGAGAGAATTTTGTAAGCACCAACAAACTGCTTGTTTTGCATGTATGTGTCCCCCCATTCATCAGGTGACAACATACTAATAAAATCACTGCCGTTGTTGTAAAGATAATACACAGTGCCAATAGTAGGCTTGAATGCTATTTTAGCATTGATAAGTCGATCGTTGTACATTGCTTGTGTCATTAGTTTGTTGTATTCTTGTTCTAATTCCTGATATTTTGCATGAAATCTATGGCTTGCTTCTGCAGCTATGCCTTTTTTGTATCCGTCGACATCAGGTAAAGTAATAGCAGGAGCACTCACATTAGTGCCATATGCCATACTCATAGGATTGTCGGCTACTCTGTCCGGTTTGTTGGACTTGGATTTGCTCATTAGATCACCACCGCAAATTGCTTGACTATGCTTAGGGCTACAGCGGTACTGGTAATACTACTGCCAATAATAATAGCTTTGTCATTCCACATTGTTCCCACAACTGTCCAGGCAATACTGCTCAATAGATAGCAGATCTGGCCGTAGGATAACAAATCAGCATTCATTAGAAAAATACCAAAAACACCAAACACTACACTGATCCATTTTAGATACCAATCAGGTGTGCCTGTTGGTGTGCTGGGTGCAAGACTTTCGTACTCTGCTTGTAGAGTGGATAATTCTTCGTTGAGCCTTTTCTTTTCCTTGGACAACTCCATGGCGAGTTGCGTCGCCCTTGTGCTAATACGAGGCGAATCTTCTATAGGTGTATCTTGAATCTCTGCAGATTCTTGCTGGTCGCTGTGATGTTGTTCCACTTTGTTCATAAAACTCGTAAAAGGTTATTTATACGTAGTATAACAGGAAAAAAATGTATTGTCTACAAATTTTCATAGGGCACTTCTACTGCACAAAGTTCTAACAAAGTTTTTTCCGTTGATTGATTTTTTGTATCGTATACAATTTCTAATAATGTATCTACAAATTTTTGATTTTCTAAAATATTATTCTTCGAAAAAACGTTATTTTCGGTTCCATAAGTGCAACCTGTTATGTAATATTGTTCATTGACAGACCATATAATGTCGCAGTCTTTTTTAAAACTAGATTCCCACGACATTATTTCGTCATACAAATGATGTTGTTTTGTAAGCTTTCCATTTGCAATATAATCAAACTCTGGCCAGTCTGCACCGGCTACTTGGTTGTACTGTGCTCGATCGTATTTTACATTATTAATAGAATTTCTTAAATATCGACTTCTTGTAAAAATTTTTTGATTTAAACGATCAATGTTTGTAATTTTTTCTCCATTGATCAAAGACTGATTACTGTAAACAAGTTTATCAACTAACATGTCTTTGAAAAAATTGTATATCACAAAAATTCTTCCGCCGCCGGCTGTAATAGTATTTTTTGTACCGTTTTGGCTATCTGCATATATTAAGGGCCATCTTAGTGATTGATCATTGCATAGTGTTTTATAAATTACAGGATATTTTGCTAGAAATGTTAAATCTTTTTCCGGACCATCAGTATAAAAAAAATCAAGAATTTTTTCAGCATGTGATAATATTTCTAAGTAATCATCACTGGTTACTTTGCAGTTTTCTTGGTACCAGCAATCAAGAGATGATAGTTCAATTATGTCTATAGACTCGTCTTTAGAAAAGATTTTAGGATTAAGTTCATGATTACAATGCGGGCATGCAATTTTTTCAAAATCTTTGTGTATTTTATATCTTATGTGCATACCTCAAATCCGTGTTTAATGTTTTGCTGGTACCGTATTTTCTATTGGGTATGTTGGTCCACACCAAGCTTTCGGGATAGTCGTACAACTGATCACAGTTCTTGCAATAACTAACATCGTCAA
>Ga0102945_1000201_pt1 | contig 19257 bp, 32 predicted proteins | sample SalPonred_H2O_MG_FD_78207 | JGI IMG/M metagenome (GOLD analysis project Ga0102945, IMG submission 78207) | Salt pond water microbial communities from South San Francisco under conditions of wetland restoration - Salt Pond MetaG R2_restored_H2O_MG ...
AAGGACAACAAACATAAGAATTCACCTTAGGACCGTTACGTTAGGGTGATGGGTGTGCTCGAGCCCGACGGAGAGTGTTCGCTACCCTCGAAGTCAAAATCGAGCTTGACTTTTTATGCACTTCTTGCGTATAATGCTAAATACTTATACAACAAGGAGGCGAAAGTCATGAAACAGAATGAACTTATTAAAAAAATGTACGAAGCCTCACTATCTCAAAGCAAACGCGAAATGATAGAGCTTCGTAAAGCTGAACTGGAACACATTTTAGCCAAAAGGCGGGAAGGAAAATCCAGTTTTGGTCCGAAGTGGATTGTAACAGACTTTTAATCTTTTAAAATGAATAGAGCGGTAAATACTGTCGTATGGCACACTACCGTTCTATTTTTATCTCAGACATTCATTTAGGCACGAGAGGCTGTCAAGCAGATGCTCTCTGTGCTTTCCTTAAAGAAAATACCTGTGAAAATTTATTCTTGGTTGGCGACATAGTAGACGGATGGCGTTTAAAGAATCGTTGGTACTTCCCACAAAGCCACGCTAACGTAATACGCAGAATATTCACAGCAGCCAAGCGCGATACCAAAGTGTACTACATATTGGGCAACCACGATGAGGCCATACGCAAGTTTCTAAACTTTGATATAACTATAGGTCGCATTAAAATCTTAAACCGTTATGACTACTTTGCTGTGAACGGCAAGAAGTATCTAGTAGTCCACGGCGATATGTTTGACGGACTTATGATGCCAAACAAGAAGTGGATTATGCACCTGGGCGATGCTGCCTACAACTTTCTAATATGGATGAACACTCATTTCAACACAGTGAGAGGATGGTTAGGCTTGCCCTACTGGAGTTTGAGTAAGTTTCTCAAAAGCAGAACCAAAAGTGCTATGAACTATATAAACAGTTTTGAAGACCACGTCGCAGACTACTGTTATAAAAAAGGCTATGATGGTGCAGTGTGCGGACATATTCACACCGCAGAAATGAAAACAATCAACGGCATTGAGTATAAGAACAGTGGTGATTGGGTTGAGAGCTGTTCAGCACTACTAGAACATGAGTCGGGAGAATGGGAAGTCCTGTTCTACAAATACAACAACGACGGAACAGAAGATGAGTTTGAAGAACAAGATAACGATAGTTATACCCTCTAAGAACGAGGAAGACTATATAGGACATCTACTGGATGATCTAGCACGACAGGTGCCTGACACACAGATCATAATCGCAGACGCCAGCACTGATAACACTCGCAAGGTAATCGCACAAAAGAAACGCCAACACAGACTGAACATTAAAGTGATCCAGGGTGGCCCTGTCAGTGAAGCCAAAAACAACGGTGCTAGACTGGCAAAGACTCCTTACATACTTTTTATAGATGCTGATGTACGTTTCTTTACCCACACAGAGATTGTTGACAGTGTAGCAGTGTTTGAATCAGAACATTTAGAACTACTTGGATTATATATTAAGTGCTATGATGGCGATATTCGAGCACGAATCGGCTTTACATTGTTTAATATTGTCAACAGTGTGATGCAACACTTTGTTCCATTCGCTGTAGGTGCTTTTATGTTGACACGCAGAGATCGCTTTGAAGAACTGGGAGGCTTCCCTTGCCGTTATGTTACATCAGAAGACTTCTTTCTTAGCAAAATGTATAGCCCGGAAAAGTTTAGATTGATCTCACACCACTTTGGACAGGACAGCAGACGCTTTCAGAAAATGGGATACTTCGGAATGGCTTGGTATTTGGTTAAAAACTTCTGGAACCGAAACAACGAACGGTATTGGAATAACATAGACTCCGGCAAATATTGGGATTGAATATGGATATTATTGAACAAATATCGATACAGAAACTTTTACAATATGCCGCAATGCCGCCAACTCCTGTGGATGCACTGGATATGGTCGAACTGGGTAGGGATGTTGATCGTAACGGAGTCAAAGATCCTATTGTTATCTGGGTAAACATTATTGAACGCACCATCCGTTTAGACTCAGGCAATCACAGAGTGTATATGATGCCACTCATGGGCTGGACACATCTGCCCTGCATCTGTAGAATAAGCAACAAGAGTGTGGGCGATCCTGCTAACGGCAGTCATTGGTATTTTTCCAGTGACATTAAAATACCTCCATACTTTAGAACAGAGTATGATGAAAGGCCCAGCCTGGTTATAAAAGGAATACTAGATTGAAACTGTTATTGAATTTATCGTTATGCTGGTTAGGAGCATTTGCATTGATGTTAATCACCTTAGGCATTTTAGGATCGTTCTTTGATAAACGAGAACTTATGGAAATTACTGGCGGAAGTGGTCTGACAGTTTATCTATCTTGGGTAGTCATACTGTCAGCCACGGTTATATTTCGTCATTTCTATTCACGAGTAACTAATTCGTAAATCTCCTTCCAATTACGAACTCGAGTTATATTCAAGTTTGTGTCATCGAAGTTTTTATTATGATTATGATCCATTAGAATGCTTCGAAGTCCAACAGCAGTTCCTGCAACAGCATTTTCCGGTTTGTCTTCAATCCAGTAGCATCCTGTATTTTTATATTGGCTTAAAATATGATCTTTGTCGGCACCGGTATCGAGATACACATAGTCTTCGAAGACGGTGTCGCCGAACATTTCTCTTAGATTTTTAGTGCGCAGATGCTGAGAATACTGATCGTTACTTAAACTGGTTATTGCATGAAATAAGTAACCGTGTTCTGTGTGTAGTTTTTTAACATAGTGAATTGCATCCCTTAGTGGAGGAAGTCTACGAATCCATGCACTTTCATTAAACATTCGAATAAGGCGCTTGGATTCTTTTTTATCAATTCCGTACTTCTTATCCATAAGATAATCATTATAGTGTTCAGGATTTATTGTGTACCCGTGCCTTGACATCCATTTATTAAAAGAATATTCCCAATCAAATAAGACTCCGTCTACGTCGGTTAAAATAACTTTATCTTTCATATGTTCTCTCTGTGAGTTAGTGTGACTATAGTATAGGATCTTTTTGCAGAAATGTCAACCATAAAGAAAGGCTCCGTAGAGCCTTTCCATTATTATTATATGGACTATGTCCGCATTTATTTACTTCTTGTTAATAAACTCATAGAACTTTTCAGCGTTCTCAAGAACTTTGTCAACCCCAGGCACAGCTGGAACTTCAACTGTGGTAACAACTTCGCCAGTTTCTGGATCGCGTGTTACAGTCTGCTCCCAACCAGTAAACTTCATTGAGTATTCAAACTCTGTGAAAGCTTTGGCCATGTCAAGAACTTCTGTACGGATTTCATAACCGTTACGGTTGAACTTGACTTCTGGTGCTTTTGGCGTATACTGTGCCGCCATGTCTTTGAATTGCTCTGCCATTGCAGAGAGTTGTTGTGTAACTTGATTAAAGTCATTCATTACTGTTCTCCTTGTGTGTATGTGTGTAATGTGTTACTAATGTAACGCTTTTATTTAGTCCTGTCAATCCCTAGGATTAAAATTATTGATTTTAATTATAGATCAGATTTTTTTTAATATTATTTTTATACTGTAAATACGCGATGAAAAGATTACACACATTTGGCTGTTCTATAACACAGGGGTTTGCACTTCCGGATGTGGTGAAGCCTGTCTGCAATGATGAGGGAGAACCACTAACTCATAAAGAGATGGAGGCATTAGGCGATAATTTTAATTGGAACAATGTTCATTTATATCAACCTTCTGAATATGCCTGGCCTAAGATTCTCGCAGACAAACTCGATGTTCCTGTAATTAATCACGCTCGTCGCGGAGCATGCTTTAACCAAATTTCAAGACAGTGTGCCGTCGGTAGTAAAGACATTAAACCTGGAGACATCGTAATTGTAATGTGGACATATTTGTCTAGACTTTCTTTACAATGGCCTGCTAGAACAACAGTTCCGTTTTGCAATGTGCCCGATCCGAAATCAAATTGGCAAACAATTATTATAGGATTTAACAAGTTTTTTGGATTAAGTCCTTCGGACAACAATACAGATGATACCGATGAACACATTCGCAATTGGATACACGATTCTGTAAGACATACCTATTTAGATTATCTGAGTGTGTATGACAGGTACTACAACAGTCTAGTACTACAACAAATGACTGACGGGTTTCTTAAAGCGACTGGCGCCAACGTATTACATCTAAGTGTAGAAATCGATTCTGTTGAACAGCAACTTGAACAAGTAAGACAAGAGCTTCCAGAGTCATTAAAAGATCCTTACTCAATTCCGGATCCAACTGAATGGTATTCAGTGGAAGTAGACTATTCATGCACTCCTGTAATATTTGACTCTAAAATTCCGTTAGCGGATAACGATATGCATCCTAGTGTAAAACATCATAAAAAATTTGCAGATTATGTCTACAACCACTATTTTGAGAATTAACCTCTCTGTTTAATCGAATCTAACATTAAAGTTTTGGCTTGTTCATGGTAGCCCATTCTGGATAGTTCTGCGGCTGCCTTTGCTCTACCTAAGAGCTCCAGCCTCCACATTAATCCTCTGCCAAAGTTCTTAAGGATATTCATTCCGTCAAAGGTAGGACGTCTAAACGCAACGCCATTTGTCTTTGCTTGCATTGACTGTTCCATCATTTTGTCTCCATGCCAGCATAGTATGAGGTTAGGTGCATTCTATGCACTTTCTGATAAGGTGCAGCACCATACATTAATTGCTTCTGGCGTCTTTCTAGATCTTCTAGGCTTGTGGCCTGTGACAGATATCGTTCTTCTTCTGTTTGAGAAGTTTTCTTGAGTTCTTGTGAAACCCATTTCAAAAATGTTTTCATTGTTTAGTTTTCCTTGGTGTATGTGTTATACTATTGTAGCACAGTTTTTGTGCTGTGCAACATATTTAGCACCCGCACAGAAAATTAATTATTTTGTAATCTTGTAAATCTTTCTGTTGACTTTTTCGTGCAAATATTGTTAAATACATTACAGTTGGATTAATGTTATGAAACTTAAAACTCGATCTATATTACAAGAACTAAACGAAATTGCCGATCGCAGAAATACGGATGCTGTTATTGAAAATAGGGCAACTAATATTATCAATTCTGCGATTAATCTTTTGGAAAGCATTCACAAACATTATGACCCTGAAGAAGCATTAGAGTTAGAAAGAAGATTAGTAAACAGTATTAAAGGTTCGGATGCCACTAAGTTTACACGAGGTATAAAAAAGGTAGTCGAATCAAGAAATTCAAAGAGAGCCTCAGACAGCAATGAATAAACTATTAATAGAAGGCGGCAACATTTGGCCCGATCAAACACAGAGAATCAACCAAGGCGATGTTGAACCTACAGTAAAGTGGCTTGAAGGCATCACAGGATTGCCGCTAGTAGACAATATGCTGGGTACAACCGGCAAGAAAGAAACGTCAGGTGATCTCGACCTAGCCGTTGACCAAACCCAAACCACTAAACCCAGTCTAGAAAGCAAACTGACGGATTGGGTAGCAAAGACCCATCCAGATGACGAAATCAAACAGTGGATCAAGAAGAGCGGAATATCCGTGCATTTCAAAACACCAATCGACGGTGACGAATCAAAAGGTTTTGTGCAAACAGACTTTATGTTTGGCAATCCTGAATGGATGAAGTTTGCTCTGCAAGGCGAAATGGATGAAAAGATACGTGGACAGCATCGACACATTTTGTTGAGCAGTATTGCTTCAGCACAAGGTATGAAGTGGAGTCCGAATGTAGGGCTAATAGATCGAGCATCGGGCGAGTTGCTCACAGACGATCCCAATCAAATTGCCAAGACACTGTTAGGACAAACAGCAACAGCCAAAGACCTAGGCACGTTCAATGGTGTGTTGGATTATGTTCGCAAACTACCCAGGTATGACGAGCTGGTTGCTGATGCTAGAGAGACCCTTGCTAAATCCGGAATTGAATTACCAAAGGCAGGAGCCGTAGAATCATATCAGCCAGGAACTATTGGCTGGATGAGATCACTTATCGACATTGTATCATGAGAGCATTTGAATTTCTATTTGAAGCAAAGCCCAAAGTAGGCAGAGAGTTTCAACATCTAGAGGATCTAGTATTCACAGATCCATCAAGAGGTGCTATCCGTGCGGTGGAAATTCTAAAAGGACTTTCGCAGGATGCAAGTAAAGTCAGCATCAAGTGGGATGGTTATCCCACTATATATTGGGGCAGAGATGCCGATGGCGACTTTGTTTTGGTTGGAAAGAACAACTGGGGCAGAGAAGAAGGCAAATCTAAGTCTCCAGAGGACCTACAAAGATTTATTCTAAGTCGAGGCAAAGGCGAAGATTGGCGTCCAAGATTTGCAAAAGAAATGGCGGCCCTGTGGCCTATGTTTGAAAAAGCAACTCCCAAAGACTTCCGTGGATATGTATACGGAGACCTACTGTATCATCCCGGCAAGCCTTATGAAGGATCCGACGGCACAATCAGTTTCAACCCCAACCCTAAAGGCACAACCTATCACGTTAGGGCAACCAGCGACATCGGCAGAAAGATAGCCAAATCCAAGGTAGCAGTAGCGGCACATCTAAGATTCGATAACTTTGGAGATTCGATGAGCGATGGAGATCCGTTAGACGACATTCAGATGTTTAGATCAAATCCAGAGCTGGTGGTATTCGGACAGACTTATGTTTCAACACAGCCTGAAGTAGATGTGGACAACATCGAAAGCATAGCTAAAATAGCAAATCAGTCACAGCCACAGATTTCAAAATTCTTTGAACCTGTCAAAGGACTGTCAAACCCAGGACAGATATTTTACAAGTTTGTGAACACAATGAGTCGTGAAAACAAACTGGACAGTATCAGCACAGAAGAGTTTAATAATTTTATTGCCAACAACATATCCCAAGGACAGCAAGCAAAATTTGCCGCCAAGTCAGAAGAACAGTCAGGAGTGCTGGATAACATCTTCTATTTGATCCGCGAAATAATGCAGGGTAAAAACGAAATAATCCGCGAGCTAGATGCCGCACAAGGCGATATTGTTGCAACTACAGGTGGCGAAAAAGGTGGTGAAGGATACGTAAGTTCGCAGGATAACGTCAAACTGGTTCCAAGACACCTTTGGAATCCATTCAAATAACAGCCTAAACCGTTATTTTTTTCTATTTTCTATAAATACATTTGTAAAGCCATCCACGGAGCGTGGATATATGATTGAGATTAAAGGAGATTATCATGGCAGATTTAACAAATGGTTCTGGTGTATTCCAGACGTATAACAACGCAGGAACTGGTGTTGCTGAACTAGGCGATAATAAAGCCGCAGGCCTTTCAAATGGTTTAGGTCCACGCACAATTTTGATCAAAATTGCAAAGAGTAACATGACTACTGCAGAATTAGGAACAGCACTTGACGCAATTCAAGCAGGAGGTGTATATTCTGGTTCTAACAGCAACGACGCATTCACAATTGCTGGTGTATCTTCAGACGGCGGCGACACGCCAGGCGCAGGATACACAGACTTTGTTTCAGGTGAAAGTGACGTAGTATTTGTCCTTGCACAAGGAACTGGCGACTTTGTAGTTGACGCTTCAAATGCACTTGGTGTAACTGGCGCGACAACTACAGTTGAAGCTGTATTCACTCAAGATACAAGCGCACCTGATACAGGTATTACTGTTGCAGCTGAGCAATCAGGTAACTTCTAAGAAGTTTTACCTAACAGCACTAAAGAGGGCGGGTTTTTTTACTCGCCCTTTTTTTATCTGCTTAAATAATAGCAGATTATGTCAAGCTATACTATCACAACATTAGTTGATATTACTAAACCCAACGCCGATAGACAGACACAGCAGTCTAATTTTAACATTCTATTGCTAACACTAGGGTTGCGGTCCAACGTTTCATGGCGGCTAGATCCTGTTAGAGAAATAGGAAGAATACCGTTTGGTTCAGGTAAAGCCGCATATTGGTCTTGGACTTTTGACACGGAACAGCGAGATCTGTTTTTAAAAGACAGCGATCCGGTTGGACTGTTGTTGGATGATCTAAATGGAGTTCCAGTTATAACTGGACTGGAAGACACAGCAAATTTCAGCAAGGACGCATTTATTACTCAGGGAGATCACACAAACACTTGGGTGTCAATCAGTGCGTAGTAAAATATTCGCACACAAAAATTAAATATTAGTATGGAAGATAAAAACAAAGACAAATTCCTAAGTTTTGCTGAAAGGACCAACCGAGAAGTTCGTTGGTGGATGTGGGCTGCCTGGACCCTTCCGTTTGTAGCCCTTGCTGGTATCTTTTTTTTAGAAGTTATAGGCTGGGGCAGCTGGATTGAAAAGGCTGTTATACTGGGAGCTACCGTGTTCTTTGCTGTCGCTGTGTATTGGTGGTGGTGGGCAATATATAAAATGAGCACGATCTCCGATCTGTTAGTTCATACCGCAACGAATATCAAAGGTGTTGGTCGAGAAATAAGGCAGCTAAAGGAAGATTTATTGTCTCCAAATGATAAATAACAGTACAAGGCACACAAGGCATCTATAACAACACAAACCAAAGGCCAACTTCGAGTTTACTTTACGGGAGAGTATAGGTGTCTGAGAATACCACACAGCTTGAAAAAGAAAGTCTAGAAGCACACGTAGATCTATGTGCCCTTCGTTACAAGCAACTAGATGATCGTATGAATCGCCTTGAAGAAAAGGTAGACGACATTCACGACGACATCGTTAGTGGACAGAAGAGTCTTTCCAAAGTAATCATCGGCACAGCAGGTACAGTAGTAGCCGGTGTGTTATCAATTGTTGTAACTATTCTACTCAAGATGTAACAAATTCAAACATCAAACTCTTAAATAGGGATCAAGGATCCTTTTTTTATGTCTGAACTTTCTAAACGTTTCGAACAAATACTAATAGCCACACATAAAAAACTCAAAGACCGTGGTGCCATAATGCCTGTGAAAACAGACAGAGGTATCCTTGTGGGCAATGCACTGATTACATCGAACGGTCCTTATAAAAACATCACAGTGGATGACGAACTGGTATTTGAAGACATCTGCCTCAACTCGGTAGCAATTAAACTGGCTAATCTTTTAGCGTGGAGAATTCAAGGGTCTCGACTGAATGAACTATATAAAGTAGATCAAGAATACAGCAGACACTATATCGACTGTGCATTCTTTCTGCAAAGACACAACACCGCACTAGACAGCGGAGATTATGATCTTGCAGACATAATGTATTCAAGATACCTGAAAAGCAAAGACCTTGCAAAGATCACCAAACAAAAAGCAGAGAGAATGGCAAAACTTTAATAAATAGTAATATTAGATATTCTGGACAGGATTATGAAAACATCAGACATTTTTAAAACTACTTCAACCGACCTCAATGAGAGTATGGAAAGAACATTTGGCAAAAAGATCAAGCTGGAAACTTTTACAGTTGAACAACTTGAAGACGCTCGTAACAAACTTAGAACACAGATCCACGATGCTCGTTCTAATTCGGCGTTTAATGAGAACGTTGAAAACGATGCGTTCTACGAAGCACAGTGGATGCTAGATGCTATCAATGCAGAGCTAGCTGAAAGAGTAGAAGAAGACACCATAGAGGAAAGTGAAGAAATGGCTGATGAAGAAATTGTAGTAGAAGGCGAAGTAGAACAAGCTTCTGCTATTGTAACAGCAAACACAATGGTTGACAGGGTTGGCCGTTGGATTGAAGAACTCAGCGGAATGGAAAACGAAACTATGCTACAGCTAGGTGACAGCATTCGTGACGAGTTCGGACAAGAGCAATCAAGACAGTTTATCGAAACTTCAAGTCCTGCTATTCAGCAAGCACTAGAAACACTAAAATCCACAAGAGAAATTATTTCTTCAGCTGTTAGAACACTGAGTGGTGAAGAAGCACCAGCAGAAATGCTAGGCGATGAACCTGCTCCTGCACCAGAAGACGAAATGGCTGCCGCTCCGGAAGACGAAATGAATGCAGAAGTTCCTGCAGAAGAGCCAGTAGAAGATGAATTTGCTGCCGCTGAACCAGCCGCAGGCGGAGAAGAAGCCGCAGGACGTGAACAGCGTGAAAGCGTAGATCGTTCACACAATCTTTTAAGAACACTGGCAGGCTAATGAAACTGAAAGAGTTCGCCAACGACGATCAACTAGACGAAGTTCTTCCTGCCGCACTGGGTGCAGTAGGAGGAGCAGTAGCAAAAGGCGTCGGAGCTCTTGCTAAAGGTGCTGTCAGCACTGTAGCAAAAGGTGTCGGCGGACTAGCAAAAGCTGGAGCTAACACTGTAGGACAAATGGCATCGCAAGCCACAGCACCAACAGCACAGCAAGGTACCCAAGCAATGCAACAAGCGGCAACTACCGCAATGACCGCCAAGCAGATGGCAGATCAAAAACGAGAAATACAGAACGCTATCAAAGACAAGCAGAAAGAAATTCAAGACCTGCAAAAACAACTGGCACAGATACGATGAGATTTTTTGAATTCAATATTGGCGATCGACAACTGGAAAAGTTCATTATGATACTCAAGAACTTTCAGGGTCGAGCAGCCAGCAAGAAAGCACCTTCCAAACTCAACTGGAACGCAATTCAGCAAATTTCAGATGCCACAGGTGCTGAAATAACAGCAGACTACGAAACATTCAAAGCAATGTATGATTCTAGTCCTGCGATACAAACCATTGTGAAAAACTTCAATGCCGACGGCCTAGAACTAAATGTACCAGGAGCACCTGATGCAGACGAGCCTGAGCAAGGCGAAGAAGATGAAAGCCAAGCCGCGGTTAACCAAACAGCCGCCCAAGCCGCACCACAGAATCTCTAATCAATTGTTGACATAAATTGTAAGTTGTGCTACTATATATAGTATGACTGAACAATTAAAAGAATACTCACCCCCGCCGTTTGTTGAAAAATTTGAATATGTTGGATGCAAACAGATCAACGACCCAGTGACTCGCAAGCGTGTCTATCAAACACCCGACGGCGAAAAACTGCCTAGCGTTACAACCATCCTAGACAAGACCAAAGACAAAACACATCTTATCGAATGGCGTAAACGTGTTGGCGAAGCAAAAGCACAGCAGATAACCACAGAAGCCGCTGGTGTAGGCACAGCAATGCACAGTAACCTAGAGCGTTTTATTGTAGGCGAACAACGACAGCCTGGCAATAATCCTGTTCATGTTCAAGCAAACAAAATGGCTGATCAGATTATTGAGAATGCAATTACAGATATCAATGAAGTATGGGCAATGGAGCAATCACTTTATTATCCAGGATTATATTCAGGCACAGCAGATCTTATTGGCGAATACAAAGGCAATCCAGCAGTAATGGATTATAAACAAACCAACAAGCCCAAGAAAGAAGAATGGGTTGAAGACTATTATCTACAATTAATGGCATACACACTTGCTCACAACGAAGTATACGGCACTGATATTAAACACGGTCATATCTTTATGTGCTCGAGAAACTTCGAATATCAACAGTTCAACATAACTCCTGATAACTTTAACAAATATCACGACTTGTGGCTTGCTAGAGTGGAACAGTATTACGGCCTAGCCTGATAAATACTAAACATAATCAATCAGGAGTAAGCCGAAGTGGCAGTTGTTCAAATCTCGAAAATCCAAATCAGACGCGGATTAAAATCTATAGGTGTGCCGCAATTAAGCTCAGCAGAATTAGCGTGGGCTGTAGATACACAAGAATTATACATAGGTAACGGAAGTGTTGCTGAAGGTGCTCCGTATGTTGGCAATACTAAAGTTCTTACTGAAAACGACAATATTATTGAATTAGCATCAAGTTATGAATTTGCTTCAACTGATCCTTCTATAATAAACACAGTGACTAGACCACTTGGCGAAAAGATTGATGAGATTGAAGTCAGTGTTGCAGACTTCGGTGCTGTCGGCGATGGATCGACAGACAATGTCGCGGCATTTGAAACAGCATTTGAACAGCTATTTAGGAACACCGACACTACATATAGAAAAGTTTTAAAAGTTCCAAACGGAACATATCTATTTTTATCTGATTTAGAAATACCTAGTAATGCCACAATCAGAGGAGAAACTCAGAGTAATACAATTTTAAAAATTAATGATAGTGATATATTATTTGTTACTAGCGAAGGATTAAGTGTAGCTGATTTTAATAGTTCGAACAGGCCTAAAAATATAGAAATTTCAAATCTCACAATTGAAAGAGTAACTGGGCAAACTGTACTTTCGGGAGTTGAATCGTCTAACTTTAATAATATAACATTCATCGGTGAGCATCAATTATCAGATTCTGTTGCTAACCTAACATCAGAATCGAGTGCTGTCTTTTTCAATAATTCGTTATTCGGAACAGCAACTACAGATATTAGATTCTACAAGTGTACTTTTCAGTCAAACAGTATTTCGATAAAATGTATTCAAACTGATCAATTTGATACTTCTTTTTTTATTCATGAATGTAACTTCGACATAGGACACACTTCCATTTATATTGAAGGCGTATCCGAACAAGGAAATAACTGGGAAATTAAAAACAATACATTTAACGAAATATCTACAAATTGTTTTAGATCAACGAATGGAATAGGAACGAAAATAATCGGTTGTGATTTTCAAAATTGTGGAAATGAAACCAATCAATCAGACAATCCAATCCATGAAATAATTTATTTTAATGAAACAAAAAATAATATCGTTTTAGACAATTACGGTGATCGCCAACAAAATGCCGGAGTAACTAATAATTCAAGCAAACTTGCTGTTTCGGAAGTCGTAAATGGCGAACTGGTAAATTTTATTGACAGAAACTATGCTAATATCGACACTGTAGACAGTCCTAGAACATTGGCTGTTTTTTCAACCAGTAACAGATTTATAAAAATTTCTTATACTTTGAGATTAGGAAGCTTTAACAGGACTGGAATAATAATGCTTAATGTAAACGATGAAAAAGATTCAATAAACATTACAGATAACTTTTCTTACTCAGCAAGAAGTCAAGAATTACTAGGATCCGATCCTAGCAATGATCCGACATTCGAGTGGGAACAATCAGGCGGTCAAGTCATTACACCAGAAGACGGTGGACCTACAGTGACTAATTTAGAGTTTTTAGCAACCTTGGCAGATAATAACTCCGATAGTGTTAACGATACTGTGATTTTATCTTACAGAAATCCGCTCGGCGACTCGGCTGCAACTGGTACAATCTCATTCGACGTAAGCTACGGTGTTTAATCTTCACGGCCACACTAAGTTGGCCGAATGGAGAAGATTTAGAGACGAATTAGAAACAAGCAGTAATCCTCTAGAACAAGTAGCCGAATACTGGGCACATGCTCCATTTGTAAACAACTACCTATCCGAAGATCCAAACGATTGGCCCGATCCCTGGCAATTAATTTTAGATAATGAACTAGATGATCTTGCGATAGCACTGGGGATGTGTTACACTATCAAATTAACTCAGCGTTTTAATCAGAGCAAATGTGAGATACATAAGACTGTTGACGATAAAAATCGATCAAGATATTTTCTAATCGTTGACGATCAGTATGTTTTAAACTACGACTATAGGCAAGTTGTAGGTGTAGAAGATTTGTCCAAAACACCTTCAGACCCACTATGGTCCAAGCAAGACGCCATATAAATACCACACGAAGAAGGACAAGAAGATAGATGAGCATTACGGTAGTAAAACGAAGCGGCTCAAAAGTGCCACTCGCCGTTGAGAAGTGGCAAGCACAAGTAGCAAAAGTATGCAAAGGTACAGCAGATGTATCTCAATCAATGATAGAAATCAACGCTCAGCCACATTTTTATGATGGGATTACAACACAAGAAATCGACGAAATCACACTGAGAGCAATTGTAGATCTAATTGATGTAGAATCAAACCCAGAAACAGGACACACCAACTATCAGTACGTAGCAGGCAAACAGCGTTTATCGATGCTGAGGAAAGATGTATATGGTTCGTACGAGCCTCCCCGCCTATATGAAATTGTGAAAACAAACGTTGACGCAGGAATGTATACTCCTGAACTGCTCGAGTGGTACACAGAAGAAGAATGGGATAGGATGGATAGTTTTATTGATCACGAAAAAGATGAAAACTATTCGTATGCCGCAATTGCACAGATGATTGAAAAATATCTTGTGAAGAACCGTTCTACCAAACAGATTTTTGAAACACCACAGATAAGATATATGATAGCGGCAGCCACCGTAATGCATAAAGAAGAGCCGCTACGAACAAGAATGAAACTGATTCGCGAGTACTACAATGCGGCTGCCGATGGCTTATTCACTCTTGCTACGCCTGTGCTTGCCGGACTTGGCACTAAAACAAAACAGTTTAGTTCGTGTGTTCTTATTCGTTCAGACGACGACCTCGATAGTATTTTTGCATCAGGCGAAATGATGGCCAAGTATGCTAGTAAGCGAGCAGGCATTGGATTTGAGATTGGCAGGCTTCGTCCGCTAGGTGCTCCTATTCGCGGTGGAGAAATTATGCACACGGGTATGATTCCATTCCTTAAGAAGTGGTTTGGTGATCTTCGTAGTTGTTCGCAAGGAGGGATTAGAAATGCAAGTGCTACAGTGTTTTATCCTATTTGGCATTACCAGTTTGACGATCTTATTGTTCTTAAAAATAATCAAGGAACCGATGAAACCCGAGTCAGGCATATGGACTATGGTGTCGTCCTCAATGCATTCTTTTGGAGAAGATTTAAAGAACAAAAAGAAATAACATTCTTTGATCCTAACGAAGTACCTGAACTGTACGAAGCATTTTATTCTAACACAGCCGAGTTTGAAGAAATGTATGAGCGTTATGAAAAACGCAAAGACCTTAAAAAGAAAACAATCTCAGCTGACGAAGTATTTAAAAGCGGCATACTGAAAGAGCGTACTGACACAGGACGTATCTATCTTGTGTTCATCGACAATGTTATGAACCAAGGTCCGTTTGATCCCGAGTATCACACAATTTATCAATCAAACCTATGCTGTGAAATCCTGCTACCAACAAAGCCATTCAAGCGTTTAGACGATGAAGAAGGACGCATTGCACTGTGTACACTCGGAAGCATTAACTGGGGTTCGTTTAGAAATCCAGAAGATATGCGTAGAGCTTGTAGAATCTTACAGCGTAGTTTGTGTAATATTCTAGACTATCAAGATTTCTTAAGTATTCAAAGTCGCTTGAGCAATGACGAAATTCAACCACTGGGCATCGGTGTTACCAATCTAGCATACTGGCACGCCAAGCGTGGATTAAGATACGGCGAAGACGATGCTCTAGAAGAAGTAAAAACCTGGATGGAGCATCAGTCATTCTATCTAACTGAAGCAACCGTAGAGCTTGCTGAAGAAAGAGGTCCTTGCAAAGACTCAGAAAAAACCTGGTACGGTCGAGGAGTATTTCCTTGGGAGCGTAGAGCAGAAGGTGTAAATGAACTGACTGACTTTACCCCAAGCAAAGAACTAGACTGGGAAGCACTTCGTGAGAAAATGAAGACACACGGCGTAAGAAATGCTACTCTTACAGCTATCGCTCCTGTAGAATCCAGTTCTGTTGTGATTAACAGTACCAACGGCATTGAAATGCCAATGAGTTTAATTTCAACAAAAGAATCCAAAGCAGGATCATTCACACAAGTGGTTCCGGGATATGCAAAATTGAAAAAGAAATATCAACTTATGTGGGAGCAGGATGACTGCGTCGGATACATTAAGACAGCGGCGGTACTGGCTGCCTACGTAGATCAAAGTATTTCTACAAACACGTTCTACAATCCTGCAAACTACGAAAATTACAAAGTACCGACCACAACAATAGCCACAAACTTAATGCTTGCCCATCATTGGGGATTGAAAACATTCTACTACAGTTTGATCAACAAAGCAGGGTCCAAGGGCAAAGAAGAACTGATCGATGGTATTCAATTACAAGAACCTGTAGCAAAAATAAACGGGCACAATGTGTTACCATTTGAAGATGACGAAGACTGCGAAGCGTGTAAATTATAGGAGCAAATATGAGCAAAGCACAATATGACTTAACAAAAAATACAGACTATCTATCGCGTAAAATGTTTTTGGATCCAGCGGGCCCGGTCACTATTCAACGCTTCGAGGAAGTAAAATATCCTAAGATTCAGAGTTTTGAAACTACTGCTCGCGGATTCTTTTGGGTTCCTGAAGAGATCAGTTTAAGCAAGGACTCTGGAGATTTCAAAGAAGCCAGCGATGCTGTTAAACACATTTTCACTAGCAATCTACTAAGACAAACTGCTCTAGACAGTATACAAGGTCGAGGTCCTACACAGGTATTCACTCCTGTTGTGAGTCTACCAGAACTAGAAGCATTATGCCTAAACTGGGGATTCTTTGAAACAAACATCCACAGCCGTTCATACAGCCATATTATTCGTAACATTTACAATGTACCTAAGGAGGTGTTTAACACTATTCACGATACGAATGAAATTGTAGATATGGCAGCCAATGTAGGCGAATACTATGACAAACTCCACGTGTTGAACTGCGAAGTTGAACTGGGCAAGAAAGTAGATGAGTACGAACACATCAAAGCTATTTGGTTGGCACTGAACGCAAGCTATGCTCTCGAAGCACTTCGCTTTATGGTAAGTTTTGCCACAAGCCTCGCAATGGTTGAAAACAGAATCTTCATTGGTAACGGCAATATTATTTCGTTAATCTTGCAGGACGAATTGCTACACAAAGGCTGGACAGCTTATCTTATCAATCAAGTGGTCAAAGAAGATGAGCGTTTCCAAAGAGCCAAAGAAGATTGCGAGCAAGAAGTATATGATATGTATGCGGCTGTTATCCAAGAAGAAAAAGAATGGGCAGACTACCTATTCCAAAAAGGTCCTGTAATTGGGTTGAACGCTAATATTCTTCGTGACTTTGTTGATTACACAGCTAGAGAAAGTTTAAAGGAGATTGGGATTAAATACAAAGAGCAGGCTCCTAAGACAACTCCGATTCCTTGGTTTAACAAGCATTCGGATACAAGCAAGAAGCAGACTGCTCTACAAGAAAATGAGTCGACTAACTATGTGATCGGGGTGATGACAGAAAAACTTGACTACGAAGAGCTACCGAATATATAATATGTACAAAGCACAATTCAAAGCAACTTCGCCATACGGTGCCTGGCAAACAATTGGTTCATACGGAACCGAAAGCCAGGCAATGGCATCTGCTATTCGTAAAAAGACAGCAGGTGCCATTATGGTAAGAGTTACTGATAAAAAAGGATCTGTGGTTTACACAGGTTGATAAGGAAAACTATGAACACTATTGTATGGTCAAAAGAAAATTGTCCACTCTGTCTCCAAGCAAAAGAACTTCTAAAAACACACGACATACCGTTTGAAGAACGCAAAATAGGAGAAGGTTGGGATAAAGAACAACTGTTAGAATCAGTGCCTACCGCTCGTTCAGTCCCACAAATTTTTGTGTACGGCGAGTATGTAGGCGGACACAAAGAACTAGTAGAATATTTTGAAAATAACACAACAGGCTCAACAGAAGGAAGGTTATAATGTTAATTGATACTCCATATAAAGCAGGCGATACCATAACTTGTAAGACAGTGGCAGGTGAAGAAATTATCGCACGACTAGAAGAAGAAAAAGGAACAAAATTAAGAGTGTCCAAACCTATGGCACTTACAATGAATCAACAAGGACTAGGCATGGTCCCGTTTACCTTTACTGTAAATCCAGAAATTTCTGTAGATCTCAACATAAATGCATTGGTATTTATTGCTAAAACAGATGACGAAATGGCCAAACAGTATATTCAAAGCACAACAGGACTGGCATTGTAATGACTGATTTCGGCAAAAAATGGAGATTAGAACCGATTCTAGGAGAGGATTCTTCTCGTATTGCCGACGCTATTGTTAATGACGACAATACAGCAATTGCAATTAACTATGCTCCTCAACTTGAAAGAATAGCTACCTCTTTAGAAACAACAGTAACTTCTTTAGAAACAATAGCTACCTCTACAGAAACAATAGCCACTTCTTTAGAAACAATTGCATCTGCAATTAATGACGAAGGTGTAGTATTTAAAGACAAATATGCTTCTTTATCTTACTCTTCTTTGATAAAAGTTTTCGAAGAAGAAGGGATCGATATAGATGCATTAATAGCAAAGACACAGAATAAACTATCAGGATTATAACATGCCAGGCATAGCAAGAGACGCAGGACAAGACGTAGCAGGCGGAGCAATTATACAAGGGTCTCCTGATGTATTTGCTAATAACAAGCCAGTTGCTAGAATAGGAGATGCGGTCGCTGGACACGGGTTGCCGCCACACGCCGCTCCTGTAATGGCTTCTGGTTCTGGGAATGTAATCACTAACAATATTCCAACCTGTCGTGCAGGCGATGTAGCAACTTGCGGACATCCGTCATCCGGAAGCGGCGATGTCTTCGTTAATTAAAAAATATCTCTACATGACTCTAGGACTATTTTGTGTGGGCGTGGCTTATATAGGATTCATAGTTCCCGGCATTCCGTTTAGCATATTCCTAGTTATCGCGGCTTGGGCATTTGCTAAAAGCAGTGATAAACTGCATGCTTGGATTTACAATCACCCATGGTTTGGAGAGTTTCTAACCAACTGGACTGAAAAGCAGGTATTCCCAACTCGAGGCAAGTATGCTATGATTTTAGTAATGTCGAGTTCGCTTGCATTCCTTTGGTTTACCACTTATAATATTAATGCTGTAATATGGTCAGGAACATTTATGCTGTTGGTAGCCGTATGGGCTTGGCGTTTTCCAGGCAGCTTACAAGAATATAATCGTAGAAAAGATAATAAGGAAAAGATCGGATGGATAAAATGAGAAAAATTGATTTAGATTTATTGATTGACATAGCAATGGAAGTAGAGGATGCCGATCCGATTGACTTTGGTAGATTGAGTGTTGGCAAGCAAGAAGCATTTAAAATGATCGGCACTAGTATTCTAGAACAGTTTGACAAAGAAGAATACACAGAAGAAGATAAAATTATTTTATTATCAACACTGACCAAACTCACAGTGGAAAATTTTTTACTGCACACAAAATTACTCGCTAAGGAAAAAGATATTGAAGTGTGAACAGGGCGATCTAGCAAAAATCATTTACAGTCTTCGTCCAGAGAATATTGGCAA
>Ga0102945_1000202_pt1 | contig 19050 bp, 26 predicted proteins | sample SalPonred_H2O_MG_FD_78207 | JGI IMG/M metagenome (GOLD analysis project Ga0102945, IMG submission 78207) | Salt pond water microbial communities from South San Francisco under conditions of wetland restoration - Salt Pond MetaG R2_restored_H2O_MG ...
AAGCTTTTGGCGTCATTTCTGCAGTAATAAATGGTGAAGAATTTGAAATAGCCACATTTAGGTCAGAAAAATATGATGGAACAGGAAGGAGACCTAGTCAAGTTGATTTCGCAAGTATAGAAGAAGATGCACTCAGAAGAGATTTGACTATAAATGCTTTGTATTATGATATAGAAAACAAAAAAATAATTGACCTAGTAGGTGGTTTAGATGATATAAAAAATGGAAAGATAAGAACTGTAGGTGAACCAAATAATAGATTTTATGAAGACAGACTAAGAGTAATGAGAGCTATTAGATTCAAAAACATTACAGGAGGAGATATAAGTGATGATATTAAAAAAGCAATATTTACTTATAAAAATATGGAAGGAGTTTCTAATGAAAGAATTAGAGAAGAATTTTACTCAGGACTTAAAAAGTCTAAAAGTACGATAAATTTTATGAAGGATTTATATGATTTTGAAATATTTTCAAGAATGTTTCCTAAGTTAGATATAAATACAGAATTTATTGAATATAGAAATCCTATTGTTGTCATATCTAATCTTTTAAAATATAATGATTCAGAAAAAGTTTTTAAAATTTTAACTGATATGAAATACTTAAATATAGAAAAAAAATCAATAAAGTTTCTTATTGATTTTTTAAAATTCTTTAAAGACAATTCTTATTCAGAAAACATTTCTCATGTTGATGCGTCTAATTTTTCAAAATTAGTAACTCAAAAAAAATCAACAAAAGATGTATTAGATAGAAATGATTTTATATATTGGTCTCAATTAAATAATATTAATACTAACGTGGCTGATGTTTTTTTTGACTTTAACTTGAAAAATGTAAAAGATATTCCAGAAATAGAAGCTAAATTGTCATCAAAGGAAATATTTGGAAAACAGATATCTGATGAAGTGAACTTTTTTAATTTTAAAGAATTTATATCTTTAGTATAAAAACTATTTATTTTATCTTAATTTTTAGTATATTGTATAATAAATAAATGTATTATGGCAAAAATAATAAATACTACAAAAGGTACTAATTTTGAAAAAAATATTAACATTCCTTTTATTGACCAAAGTAATATAACGTTAAAACCAGGAGAGTTTTTATTTGTGGAAGAATTAGGGAATAATAGTTCATTAAGAATTTTTGAAAAAAAACAATTAATTCAAATAATTAATGAAGACAAACCTAATCACCTCTCTTTTTTAAAAGCATACAATAATTCAGATTTGCTTAAAGATGATTATTCTGAAGTAAAAGATAATCATGAAGAAGTTAGAAATGAAATTATTAACGATTCAAATATTCCAAAAAAATTAAGAGAAAAAATAACACTTAGTAAAGAGTCTCAAAAAAAAGAAGAATTAAACGAAGATAAGCAAGATTTAATTAGTATAGAAATAAAAGTTCCTGAAGAAGCTATTAAAAACAAAGGTGGTAGACCAAAAGGTTCAAAAAATTCAAGTAAAAGAGGAAGGCCTAAAAAGAAAAAAAAGCCTGGGAGGCCTAAAAAAAGAGGAAGACCTAGAAAAAGATAAATATGACTAGTAAACATTTTTTAATATCTAGTAGAGAAGCTGAAAATAGACTTTCTAGCACTATTCAACATAAGTTAAGAATAGTTATGAAGTGTTATACTATTTCAAACTTTAACATAGAAAATAACAATAACACTTTTTCTTTTAATAAAACAAATAGAATAAGAGGCATAAAGCTAATAGATAAAAATAACTACACAGGGTCATTTGTTTTAGAAAAAAATCCTAATCCTTTAGAAGATAAAGAGTATACATTAATTATTAATGTTGGTTAATAATGTCAAAGAAAAAGTTGACAAAAAGAGAAAAACAAATAATGAGTAGTATGAATTTAGACATTGATACTGCTAAATCTATTTCCGAAATAGGAAGAATTTCTGGAACTCACAAATATGATGTTTGGGTAGCTAAAGAAATATCCAAGAATTCAGACTTACAATTTAAAAGGCAAGACTTTCAATATATAATTGATTGGGCAAAAAAAAAGAGACCTAATATATTTTCATTTACATTTGAACAAGCTTATAAAGAGTCAGAAAAGTGGCACGAAGAAATATCTAAAAATTCTAAATATAAAATAATAAATGAAGATATAGATAATGAAAGAGTAATATATATATCTAAAAATAAAAAATATTTTTTTATGGTCTTAAACTCTGACGAACTAAGAGTGGAAGGAGATATTATGAAAAATTGTCTTGATACATACAAGTCTAAAGTCATGTCGGGGAATTGTATTATAATATCTATGAGAGACATGGACAATCAGCCTCATGTTAGTTTAGAAGTAGATGTAAAGACAAGCTCGGTAGTTCAAGTTAGAGGAAAAGCTAACCAACCTCCTAGCAATGAATATATGAGAATAATAACAGAATTTGCTATATATGCAAGTGGTTTTGAGGAGGAAATTGATGAAGAAATTATAAAATTAATAAATTTAAATTTCAATTAATTTTTTTAATTTTTTTTTTTGTTATAAGTTTGTAATTGAAATTAAAAATTGAATTATGAAAAGTAACATCACAGATTCTATCAAACAAAAAATGAATAGAAATATTCACAATCAAAAAAATCACCCAATAGAAATCATTAAAAGAAAAATATATGAATTTTTTGGTGATAATTTTGAAAAGTTCGATAACTTAAGTCCAAAAGTAACAGTTGAAGAAAATTTTGATAAACTATTAATACCTAAAGACCATCCTGCTAGAGGTACTTCTGATACTTATTATGTAGATTCAAATACGGTGTTAAGAACTCACACTTCTGCACATCAAAATGAATTGCTTAAAAAAGGATATAAAAGCTTTTTAGTAACGGGTGATGTTTATAGAAAAGATGAAATAAACAGTTGTCATTATCCTGTTTTTCATCAAATGGAAGGTCTTCATATAGTTGATGATGATGATAATGTAATAGAAGATATTACCACTACTATTAAAGGATTAGTTGCTTACTTGTTTCCTGGATGTGTGTATAGGATAAATGATGATTATTTTCCATTTACAGAACCTTCTTTTGAAGTGGAAGTTAAATTTAATGGAGAATGGCTTGAAATTATGGGAGGAGGAATTGTTAGAAATAAAATATTAGAAAATAATGGAATTTTAGATAAGAAGGCATGGGCATTTGGTTTAGGATTAGAAAGGTTAGCTATGATTTTATTCAAAATACCAGACATTAGATATTTTTGGACTGAAGACGAGCGTTTTATAAATCAATTTTCATTTGGAAATATAGTTGAATTTAAAGAGTATTCAAAATACCCTCCTTGTTCAAAAGATATATCCTTTTGGATTAATGATGAATATAACTTTAATAATTTTTGTGAAATAGTGAGAGAATTAGGAGGTGACATTATTGAAGATATTAGTAAAATTGATGAATTTACCAATAAAAAAACAAATAAAACTTCACACTGCTATAGAATAGTTTACAGGTCAAATGATAGAAGTTTGACAAATGAAGAAGTTGATGAAATACAAACTAAAATCAGAAACGAATCTGAAGAAAAACTACTTTTAGAATTGAGATAGAACCTCTTTTAATATAGTTCAACAAATGTCTAACTCTGTGTAGTTAGACATTTTTTTTTACTATTTATAAAAATAAGATTTACAAATAGTTTAAATATGAAATTAAGTTTAAAAGATAGTTTAATAAAATTCAACCTCATAAATGAAGGTTGGGCAGAAGACCTTTCAGACAAATACAATGAAGACACTTTAATATTTGTTGGTAGAATATTGCAAAAAGTTTATACTGATTCCGATATATCTAATCATCCATTAGCAGATTGGATTGCTAGTTCTTCAAAAACATTAGGTGAACTACCTTGGACTGAACCTTATAAATCAAGAAATGAACAAGCTTATGAAGCCATATTAACATTTGTAAAAGAAAAAGAAGATGATAATGATATTGTTTCAAAAATTAAAACACTGAAACCAAAAGATGCATTAAAATTTGTAAAGGAAGAATCGGAAAAAACATCACTAACAGGCGAAGAAGAATTAAAACAATGGATAGATGATGGAATTCTTAAAATTATAGATAAAGGCCCTAAAGGTACTTTTTGGGCGAAACCATTAAGTGCTGAATTTTTTAGAGTTGCTCAATGCCGTCCAATAACTGGTATGGGGTCTCACGTCACAGGAGAGTTTGGTATTGGTTGTCAAAAAGGTAGCAATTCATCGCCTGCAGGTTTTGGAGCTGTAGGTTTTGGTGGCAATCAAAAATATTCAAATGGCGATACGTATACTTTGCTCGCAAAATCAAAAGATGGATATTATACAGGAGTTTTATCAATGGGCGGGAACCCTTCAGATAATAGATTTTTATACCACGCACTTCAGTTTGGTAATAAGGTCATAGGGTCAGAAGCTTTAACTAATTTCGGTCTTGAGTCAGAAGATTTGTTAAATGCCTTCGTTAATTTTTTGATAAATAATAAATATGGTAAAAAGATATACAAACCAGAAAGACCAACAGAAACAACCAATGAATTAGGTGAAGTTATATCAGACTCAACTCAACTTCCTTCTCAGATGGTTTCAATTCAATCAAACAGAAAAGCTTTAATTAAAATGGCTCAAAATCATGAGGAATTCTTGAAATATTATGAAAAAGCATTAAAAGATATCCTTTCAGAAGAAGAATATTCTTTATTAATGATTAAAGCAAGAGAACTTTATGAAAAAAATCCAAAAACTTTCATTTCAAATTTACCAACTTATCTTAAGTCAGAAAAATCAGAAACATTAAAAATATTGTCAGAAATTAATTTTGAAGATTTTATATCAAGATATGGTGAAGAAGTTATCTTAAAAAATATTGAAACCATATTAAAAATAATGGACTATAATAAATTTCAAAATTTAATTAAGCCTTATATTAGTTATGATAAATTTATAGAAAAAACAGATAAAAATAAAATAAAAGAAATTATAAGAAACTTTTCTGAAAAAGCTCAAAATGTAAAATCTACATTACCAATAGTAAAAAGTTTTATTGAATCAGAAGCAGATTTTTTAACATTGTTAAATAATTTTGGTAATGGCGATAAAGAAAAAGGTTTAACAGCATTTTTAAATGTATTGGCTACTCCTAGAATGTCAAAACACAAAGATTATTTAAAATCGACAGAAGGTGTGTTTTCTAATGTTGAAAAAGTAGTATTCAAAGATTTTGATGGAGCTAGAGCGAGAGTTCACAAAAATGGAAATATTCTATTAAACCCAACCACAGGAGAAGTTTATGATGAAAATGGTAACTTATTAGATTTTGATGGTAATAATGAAAGAAAATTTGAATATGTAGAATCTAATCAAAAGACTACTATTGAAAATGCGGAAATAAAAGAATCACAGTGGATTTTAGATTATAAAAGCATAAGAAAGTTATTAAAAGAAAATAAAGATGTTATAATAAATATTTTAGGAGGAGGAAAAAGAGGAGAAGTTAAATTTGTGGAATATATAATCAGAAATTCTAACTTACAAGATAGAGAAAAAGAATTAAAGAACATTTTAGATGATTATATTTCTATTTATGATAAACTATATAAAGAAAAAAAATCAGATGTACCAGGTGTATTAAGGTATACCAAAATGTTAAACTTTCTTCTTCCTAGAGATTATTATATTCAAGAAATGATAGGTGACTTATCTAAAGACTACGAAAGTAAATCTTCTATTATCTATAAAGTAGATAAAAAAGTTGTTGAAATGGCTAAAAATAAACAAATGTTATTAGTTTATTATGCGTCTAAATCAAAAGGCTCTAAGTCTGATAAATTATCAAATGCCTGTTCTGCATATATACAAACTCTTACTTTTTCAAATTCAAGCGTTATGAAAATAGAAGAGGAAACAAAAGCAGCAATTAATTTTTTACAAAAACAAAATGTTGATATTTCATCAATATTACAATTCGTAATAAATGTTTTAGAAATTATACCAACAGAATTTAAAAGTTCACTTAAAGAATTAATTGAATTAAACGTACTTTCTGAAAAAAGTTCTCTTGGATATATTGTAAACACAGAAATGAAAGGTTATGATGCTAATACTGGTATAAGTACTCCAAATGAAGATGTTTCTAACAAAGCTAGAAAAATAAAAAGTTATTTTAAATTAAATGAATCTTCAGTAAAAAATTACATACAAAAATTATTACAAAATAATTTTATTATAAAGTAAAAAATTAAAATAAAATGATAAATAAAATTAAAACAAACATAAACAAATTAAAAAATAACAAAGGGCTTTTAAATTTCATATTAATATCCACAATATTTGTTTTGGTTTTCTTTAATTGGCAATCATGTGAAAACAACAAAGAGTTAAAAGCAAATTATTCTCAGAACGTGGAGTCAATGAAAAAAGAAATAACTGTACAGAAAAATAAAAATGACGAACTTCAATCATCTATAGTAGCATTTCAGGGTAATTTAAAAGATATAAAAATTTATAGCGAAGATTTATATAAAGAAATAAAACTATTGAAAAACATGAAGCCTAAAATGATAACTAAAACAAAAATTATTTATAAGGATACAAATATAATAGTTAATAATAATGTTATAGACACAATTGGTTTAGATAAAGACCAATACAGATTAAGTTGGGATTATGCTAATGATGATTCGACAAGAATATTACAAGGTAATAGTATTTTTATGGCAAAGTTTGATAATGAAAAACTAAACATGTCTCCAATAAGCACAACAATATCAAAAGACCAATTAAAACTAGAATTTACAGTTGGTGTTGCTAAAAATAAAAAAACAAAATATAACGAAATATTTGTAACTCCAAAAAATCCTAATATCACTGTTTCAAAACTAGAGGGAGCAATATTAGATAAATCTAAATTAGGTATAAACATTTCTTTAACTGGAGGTTATGGTGCTTTCTATGGTAACGGGAAATTTGGTTTAGGACCATTTGTTGGTATAGGAATATCCAAACCTATTATCAAATTCTAAGAAAATGAACAAAAACCAACGTTTAACTAAAAGACAAAAAGCATTTGGTAATTTATATTCTGATGATTTATCTAACAATAAAGGGATGGTAGATACAACATCTTCAGAATACATGATTCAAGGTTTTAATTCTTTAATTAAACAGTCTAAAGAGTTAGATAAAGATGTGGAATCTATAGAGAGTATAAATAAAAGAGCATCACAACTATATCCAGGAAGAAAATACAGAGGAATGTATGCAGGAGAAAGAATGATGGAGGTAAAATCTAAATGCCTTAGAAAATATATTAGAAACATTATCACAGAATCTTTCAATAATGAAATATTGGTCAATCAAATTTTAGACAAAATAAACAAGAGCGGAATTCACTCCTTAACATATGATGAAAAAAATTATTTAAATCAGTCAAACAATAACAATATAGACAAAGATTTAGAAAACTGGCTTTTAAGCGATGAAGATGAAACGTTTAATTATAATGGTGAAAAATTACTTTATGACTCATTTGAAGACGATGACGATTTATTTTACAACACAAATAAGTTAATAAGATTAATTAATAAACATTTGAATAAAAAACCTTTTACGAATAATTCTGATTGGGGAGGTGCTTATGTATGGAACGTAGATTCAACAGATAGTTTTGTAGGTACTTTCATTTTTTTAGATGATAGTGAATTACTTTTATTGAAAAGAGAATTAAATGATGATGAAGAATACGAAGATGAAGTTATAAAAGAAATAACTTCACCCAAAGAATTTTATAAAGTATTAATGAATTTAAAAAAATAAATTTAACTTTTAGCTTTTAGTGCTTCTTCTTTAGCTTTTTCATCTAGTTTTACTTCTGTAACCACATCGTTCAAACCTAATTCCTTTATCGCATTTTTTGTGCAGTCTTCAATTATCTCTAAAACAGTAAATTTTAATCCAGAACTAGTTGTATCATCATTATGCCAATTTGCTATTTTTGAGTAGACGCTTTTTATTAGTTCATCTATATTAATTTCGTTTGCTTTCTTATTACTTTCCATTTATTTATTTTTATTAAATTTTGTACATTTGTGTTGAGATAGTAATTCATTTATATTAGCGTATTCACCATCATGTTTAAAATTAAAAAAGAATTCTACATCTTCTTTAAAATTTTTACTTTGTTTTATATTTATTAAATCAATAAATCGTTTTAATTTAGATATAAAAACACTATTTACAATAAATTTGTCAGAAATTGTAAATTTTGATAACACAATTTCTAAAAAAGTATATTCATTATTATTATCAAATTTAAATATATCCAAATGTGGTGAATAACTAGGACAATCTCTAGGCAAAAATATAAAATAAGAATTGTTAAAAGTTTGAGGCGAATCTATTTTAAAATTATTCATCCAATTTATGCACTTGTTGTAGAAGTTTTTGTCATCATTAGTTTCTATCAATAAGCTTTCTTTATTATAAAGAACTTTTGAATTCATAGTATTATCAACTTCTATATATACAACAAATAAATTTTTATTATCCATTTCTTTTATTTTCGTGCAATATAATAAATTAAAAACTAAAAATCAAATTTAAGTCAACTTTAAATCCTATTGATTTTTTTTTGTTGTATTCTTCAATCCAAATAACATTTTCTCCTTTTTTGTTTTTTATAAAAACTTTAGAATAAACTGTATTTGCAATCTTATTTATTCTTTTTATTTTAATCTCTTGTTCATATTCGTTATAGTGTGTGATTATTTTGTAAATATCTCCTTCTTCTATCTTTTTGTGGTTTACATACTTATTTCCAATATATCTTTGAAGTGTTATTGTCTTGTGATTGCTTTTATTTTTTTTAGACGTTATAAACTCCTTTCTATGGCACTTTAGTGTTTTTTCACTGTCGTATACGTAATTGTAATTTAAATCCAATTCCGAGTGTCTTATGCTCTTAATTCTGCACAATTTATCATATTTATATATTGTGTTTTTTTCTTTTTTCATTATTATTTATAAAAGTGAATTGATATTGAATAATGAATATGATATTAACAAATAATAGAAAAAAAGAAATAGTTAAGACAGCCCTTCAGCATTCTATATCTTTTTGCTTATACTTAAATGATAATAATAAAATTCCTGATAGTTTAAAAAACTATTTTTCAAAAAAAATAAATCCAAATGCTATACACGATAAAGATTTTTCTAGAAACAAAGAAATGTATGAAAATATAAATTGGAGCTTGTTAGAAAGAAATAAAGCTTTAAGGATAATATCAAGAGATGTTGAAATATTAAACTTTGTAAATATTGAAAGATATAAATTTAGCATTCTAGAACTTTTCCCCATCTTCATAAATCACCCTGACTTAATAGAATTCTTTATAAAAGATTTTGAAAATATAACCAATTTAGAAGCTATTAGGATTTTAGAATGTAATGAAGATTTAATAGAAAAAATTGATATTTCTAAATTTACATTTAATAAAAAAGACACCTTACAAATAATTAATAAATTTCAACATTCTGAAAGAATACTTGAAAGAATAAATTTATATAATATAGATAATTATAGTACTAAAAAGCTAATTATGAAAACTGGCATAGATTACATAGATAGATTAAATATTAAACAGTTAAACTCTATTGACTGGTTGGAGATATTAAAAAAGCACAATGATTTAATAAATTTCTGTGATTTATCTATATTTGAAATTGGAGACTGTTATTATCTTACTAAATTAATTGAAACTTTTCCTGATTTAGATTATCTAATTATAAAAAATGCAGATAAAATATCTGCATTAGGGTGGGAAAACTTATTAAAGTTTGATTATGAAAAATATGAAAAAGTGTGTGATTGGAGTAAATTGACTGAACTTACTTGGAAAAAGTTATCAAAAGTAAATCCAGATATAAATATAAAAAAACAAAAATATTTTATTTTTTAAAGATTGTTAGATATTTTTTCCTTCCAATCTTTCAATATGCTTATTACTTCATTTATTATATTATCTGCATCTTTATATTTATCATCATCAATATGCTTTAAAAGCATATTGTTTTTTTCTTTAAAATCTTCTTTTATTTTTTCCCAACTTTTTTCGTTTTTTGTGATTAAATCGCTTTCATTAACGCCTGTAAAAGCATCTCTAATCATTTCTTGTATTTCTTGTCTTGTGATATTCATAAATTGTATTTATTATAAATATTGAAAAAAAAATTAAATATTTTTTTGTTTTTTATAAAAACTAGTTTATATTTGCGTTGTATTCATTTACACAAGTTCTTTTTCTTTCAAATAACAAATAAAAAAATTAATAAAAAAAAATTAAATCTTTTTTGTTTTTAAAAAAAAATATTTATATTTGCATTGTTAATTAATTACACGCCTAGTTAGCTTAAGTGTAAGAGCGCTCGCCTGAACAGCGAGAGGTTTAGCGGGTCACGCCGAAACTAGGCACTAAAATATGGAAAGATAGCTCAGCCCTGGTAAGAGCAGCTGTGTGAAAAGCAGTGTGTCGGGTAGGACAAATCTTTGATGAGTCTTAATATCTTAGGATATGGTTCGAATCCCCCTCTTTCCACTTTGTTATAAATACGCCTAGTTAGCTTAAGTGTAAGAGCGCTCGCCTGAACAGCGAGAGGTTTAGCGGGTCACGCCGAAACTAGGCACTAAAACAGAAAAGAGGGTTTATTTCCTCTTTTTTTATTTAATACTATGTTGCCTCTATATCTTCAAGGTCTACAGTTTGATGAGTTCCTGACAAATCTCCATGATACCACTCAACATTAATGTTATTCGTTGCGGGTATTGTATCGTTATTTATTCCAATGTTTTTTATTTTCCCTTTAGATTCATCAGATTTTTTTTGTACTGTCATGCCCACTTTTACACTAACCTCCTCATCACTATTCATTTTTTTTATTTTCAATCCTGAATCTTCAATATTTTCAGAAATAATTTTCCTTATAAATTTTCTTATTGATTCGTTTTTCATAACTAATTCTTCTTTTGTTTTTGCTGTTTCTTTTATTTGATTGAAATGAACATAATCAATCCACACATTCTCTACTGTTGTAGCCCCATAGGCTCTTTTTAATGCACCTATTCTATTTCCTCTTATACTATATATATCTTCAGGATAAAATATTGCTATTTTTTCTTTTGGCCTTATTTTTATTATTTTAGCCATATAAGTGCCTTTAAACTCTTTGTTATGATAATCTCTATAGCTTGTATCGAATTTAATCCAATAGCCTACCTTTATGTCTCTATTATCGCCTAAAGTGGAATCTCCTTCAATTCCTGAAGTCATATCTTCCAAATCTGAATAATCCATTCTTTCTGATACCTTTTTGATTTTTTCCATAACTTTAGGTGAAGGATAGTTAGAGTCATATATATTTCTCCAAGTCAACAAAAGTTCTTTTGCTCCTCCATCACTATAAGCTTTGACTAGCTTAAAAAAGTTTAATTGTTTTTTAGTTTTTGATGGCATAAAAAATAATATATTATAAATAGTTTTAAATAAATAAAAAGTTTTAATATATTTGTAAAAATAAATTATTATACATTATGAAATACGAAAAATATAAAAACGAATCAAAAAGAACTTGCCCTGATTTAAATGATGAATTAAGAAAAGGACTTGCAAACGAATTACATATGGTAATTGGAATTTCTACAGAAGCTAGTGAGCTTTTAGATGCTTATAAAAAACATTTCGCATATGGAAAAGAGTTAGATAAGACAAATGTAGGAGAAGAAATAGCAGATATAATGTGGTACGTTTCTAACTTATGTAGAATGTTAGACATAGATTTAGAAGAAATGTTACAGAGAAATATAGATAAACTAAAAGCAAGATTTCCAGAAAATTTTACTCAAGAAGATGCTCTTAATAGAAACTTAGATGTAGAAAGAAAAATTTTAGAAGGAGATAAATAAAGAAATAGGTGAAATATTTATAAATATTTTTCGTATATTTGTAGTATAAAAGAAATTCATTCTAATAAAACTTATCAATAAGTGAATTTTCTTACTGAAAAAATGTAAATAAAAAATTTAAATGGCTCATTGGAAAGAAATAAAACACACTGTTGATAAAAAAGGTAAAACAGAACATTACACTTTACAGCTTTGGTTAAAATTTCCTAAAGAGTCTAAATGGAACGATAAGAAAGAAAGTCCAGTGGTTGAAATATCATATTCTGATAGAAAATATGAATATACATATTGGATAGATGAAGAAAAAAGCAAATCTTGGACAGTGAAACCTAGAAAATCATGTGTAATAACAGTAAATTATATACAACGACATGCTCAAGTTGTTTTATATTCAGGAGCTAAAAGCCAACCTGATTATAATGAATTTACTTTAGAATATTGTAAACGTGAGGCTGAGAGAATTTTTGTAGACAGACTATCAAATTTAATAAATCAAATTAAATAAAAAAACAACCAAATTTAAATTATGATTTTTAAAATAAAAAGAAAAAGTACATTTGAAAATTTATATCACCCAAAAATGGGTAGGTTAATAACTTCAGTAACTAGAGTTTATCTTACTTTTTTAGGTATGCCCATTAAACTATTACATAAATACAGAACAACATATCATGGCAAAGTAAAACAATATAATAATTGTAACTTAGAAAAAATATAATTAAATGAAAATAGAAAAAGAAAAACTTAGAGAGATTTTATTATCTTATGAATCTTATTGTGAAAAAATGAAAAAAATTTATGAAACACCTAGACCTAAAGCGTTATTAATAGATGCATTTATTGCTGAATCAATTGAAAAACAAGAGTCTTTACATTGTCACTACAGCAACTTACCATCACCCATGTCATATGTTGATAAAAATATGGATAATCAAGAATAGTAAATTATGCTTAAAACAAACATAGAGAAAATATCAAAAGAACAGTGGGTTATTTAAATTTATAGTCAAGAGCAATTATTAAATGTTAGTAGAGATAAATACACTACCGAAATACTACATTACATAAAATAAAAAATATTAAATCAGAGGAAACCGAAAATCTATAACAGAGTAGGTAAATTTTAAATAAATTAAGTGATGAAAAAAGTTAAAACAATAATCCTAAAATGGTATCCTGTTATCATTGCATTTACTGCAATGATGTATTCAGTAGTTTTAGGTCTATCAGGTAGAACAGAGGAAGCTGCATATTCAGCACATTGGCCTGGAACAATATTGCTATTTGCAATTGCGGTTAGACAAATAAGAAGTAGAAATAGTAATTATAAAAAACAATAAAGATGGGAATAGGAATGTTTATAGTTGGATTTATATTTTTTGGAATATATATGTTTTTAACAATATGGAACATAACCAACTCAAATGATAAATCGGCAAAAGAAAATTATCCAAGTTACTACACTAGACATAAAAAACGTGAACCCGATACTGTTGATTATGATGGAATGGGAAATCAAGGTAGAGTTTATGAGGATAAAAAAAGTAAAAAAAGTATAAAAGTAAAACTAAATAAAGTTAATAATAAAAAATTAGAGGAAGCCGAAAATCTATAACAGAGTAGGTAAATTTAAAATTATGAAAAATATGAAATAATAACAATAGCTTTGATGATGAGTTTTTTAATTTTTTCTTGTGGAAAAGAGAAAGAATGTAATTGTGGCTTAATCACAAATGACGATATTGAGACATCTAACGGTGAACTATACTACACACTAATAATCCAAAATGACTGTTCTGGCAATAATCAAAAATTTTACTTTGATTATAACATTTAGTTTAATGCTTACGTAGGAGAAAGTTTTTGTATAACAAATGTCTATTCTTGGATGCTAGTAAACGATTTTGAGATAATTGAAGTTGAAAATAAAGAAGTGTTGTCAAACTTTTAAAATTAATTTTTTATAAAAATAAAAAAATAATAATATGAGGAAAATAGAATGGGAGTATACTAACGATAAAGCTAAATTTATAGGCAAAACTATTGAAAATGATAAATTTATATTGTTTAAAGATGAATCACTTGATAGTTCTTCTAAAAGTTTAAATATAAGCTCAGATAATGTTATAGAAATGGTATATCTCACAGACGGATTGACAAAAACTTTTTTGAGTTTACAACTTGAACTTATGAAAATAGCACAATTTATAGCTGACAACAAAGTGATGCTAATCAAAAGATTACTTCGTAAAATAGATATTTTACGAATATTTATAATAATATGAAAGAAATTAATATAGTAGAGTTGAATTTAAAATTTCAGGAAAAGATAGACAAAGAAATTAAAATTGAACCTAAAGATTGGATGCCTGATTCATACCGAAAGACTTTAATTCGCCAAATATCCCAACATGCTCACTCTGAGATTGTAGGGCAATTACCTGAGAGCAATTGGATTACTCGTGCTCCAAACCTAAGAAGAAAAGCTGTTTTATTGGCTAAGATTCAAGACGAAGCGGGACATGGTTTATATCTATACAGTGCATTAGAAACATTAGGTGCTGATAGAGAAGACGTAATTAATGATTTAAACGCAGGTAAAGCAAAATATTCTTCTATTTTTAATTACCCAAGTTTAACTTGGGCTGATATAGGTATCATTGGTTGGTTAGTTGATGGTGCTGCTATTATGAATCAAGTTCCTCTTTGTAGGTGTTCTTATGGTCCATATGCTCGTGCTATGGTTAGAGTTTGTAAAGAAGAATCATTTCACCAACGACAAGGTTTTGAGATAGTGGTTAATTTAGCAAACGGAACACCAAAACAAAAAGCAATGGTTCAAGATGCTCTCAATAGATGGTGGTGGCCTTCATTAATGATGTTTGGTCCAAGTGATTCTGATTCAAAACATACACAACAATCAATGAAGTGGAAAATAAAAAGAAATACAAATGATGAATTAAGACAGCAGTTTATTGATGTGACTATTCCACAAGCTATTAAAATTGGCCTAACCATTCCAGATGTTGATTTAAAATTTAACGAATCAACTAGTCATTATGATTTTGGAGCTATTGATTGGAAAGAGTTTTGGCAAGTTGTTGATGGTAATGGACCTTGTAATAAAGAAAGGGTTGAATCCAAGAAAAAAGCAAAAGAAGAAGGGGTTTGGGTAAGAGAAGCTGCAAATGCTTATGCTGAAAAAATGGCTAAAAGAAAATCTTCTTAATATTACTATATGAAAAGATTTATCAATAAAATATTTTTTGTATTAGAATTCCTATTTGCCAGATTTAAAAAGAAGAAAAAAAGTATTTGGGATTTATAAACTTAATAAACATATATGTATAATACTAAACTTTTACTAATTGGAATGTTTTTTGGATTACTTGCACAAATTGCAATGTTTTTTCAATTACAAGGTCCATTAAAATATGATTGGTTTAAAAATAACTATTGGTTAGTTGTGCTTATGGGTATACCCATTTCAATATTATTTATGTATTCAGTGAAAAATATGGTAATTGCTTACAATGGGGAAATTTGGCCTTCAAGATTAATTGGATTTTCAATTGGTGCTATATCTTTTAGTTGGCTAAGTTGGGCTATATTTAATGAACCGATAACTTTAAAAACATTGATATGTTTAGTGCTTGCTATTTTTATTTTATTAATACAGCTAATATGGAAATAACACCTGAAGAAATTAATAGAATTATAGAAATGGCATGGGAGGACAAAACTCCATTCGATGCTATTAAATTTCAGTTTGACTTAGATGAAAATGATGTTAAGTCTTTAATGAAGAAAGAGCTTAAGTTTAGTTCTTATGTTTTATGGAGAGAACGAGTTGAAAAGTGTTCTACAAAACATTCCGCCAAAAGAAATGGTGAAATTGAAAGATTTAAATCAAAATCACAAAATCAAATAAGTAACAATAAAATATCAAAACAAAAATGAATAATTTAATAATAATAGCACATCCTAATAAAAATTCTTTTTGTTATAATGGGATTTTCAAGACTATTCAACATACATCAGAAGAACATAACGAATCAGTTAGAACATTAGACCTATACTCTGATGATTTCTCAAGACTTAGAACTAGTTTAGTAGATTATTATAAAGAGGAAGTTAGTTGGTCTGATAGAATTTATATTATATCACCTGTATGGTGGTTCAGATTAACTTCAAGAATGGAAACTTTTTTTGATGAAGTATTCACACCAGGATTTGCATACAATTCCGTACCTATTAATGAATTTTATGGATATCCGAAGCCGCTTCTTTCAAATAAAAAAGTTAGAACTTATTTAACACATGGCGCACTTGCACTGCCCGTTAAGACTTTATACTTTAATTCTGTTAAATCAAGATTAGTAATGGGTGTTTATTCATTTGTTTTCGGTTGGTTCAAAACAAAAACTAGACAGTTTTGGAGTGTTCCTTTTGTTTCTCAAAATAAAAGAGAAAAATATCTAAAAAGAGTCGAGAAAGACATTATAAAAGATTTAAAATAAAAGCAATTCATCCCACCCATAATTCTTGATGAGTGGGTTTTCTTGCAGTTAATTTATAAATTTTAATTTTAATTTTATTATTTTATGAAAAATGGATTAGATGAACAATATATTGATTTATTAAAAGATATATTAGAAAATGGTGTTGAAAAAGAAGATAGGACAGGCACAGGTACAATATCAGTATTTGGGAGACAAATTAGACATGATATGAAACTTGGATTTCCATTGCTCACCACAAAAAAAATGTATTTTAAAGGTATTGTAACGGAGTTGTTATGGTTCTTAAAGGGTGATACAAATATTAAATATCTTGTTGATAATGATTGTAATATTTGGAATGGGGATGCATATAAATCATTCTGCAATGAAAGGTTATCGATATACGAAAAATTAGTTAAACAAAATCCAACAACTGATTTTCAGCCATGGAGGGAAACTGTATCACAAGAAGAATTTGTCAATAACATCAAAACAGATGAAGATTTTGCTATTAAATGGGGTTCTCTCGGTCCAATTTACGGAGCACAATGGAGGCGTTGGAAAAGAAAAACTACAAGAGATGAAAAAATAGTTAATCTTGGAATATACACCAAAGAAATAGACCAAATTCAAAATATACTAAAAACCTTAAAAACAAACCCCGACTCAAGAAGGATGGTCGTATCATCCTGGAACGTTGGCGATTTAGACGAAATGACTTTACCACCTTGCCATAATTTTTTTCAATTTTATACTAGAGAGTTAAGCGAATATGAAAAACAGGAAATTTATTTTTTAAACCATCCCGAAAGATTAAACACAGAAAAATTCTTAGATGGTGATATATTTAAGGAAATCTTAAAAGGACCACAAAGAGCAATTTCTTTAATGTTTAATATGCGTAGCAACGATTTACCATTAGGTCTCCCATTTAATATTGCATCATATGCTTTATTGCTAGAAATTATTGGTAAAATGGCTAATATGATGCCAAGTGAGTTGATAGTTAATATAGGAGATGCTCATATTTATAAAAACCAAATGGAAGGCATTAAAGAACAGTTAAATAGAGAACCGTATCAGTTGCCAAATCTTACAATTTCTGATAGTGTTAATTTTGATGGGTCTATAGATAATTTTTTAGATAGTTGTTCAATATCTGATTTTAAAATTAACGATTATAAAAGTCATCCATCAATAAAAATGCCTTTATCAAACTAATTTAAATAATGGAGAAGCATAGCATTTGGTTTAAAAGATGGTTCAATCCAATCATGAGAAAATTATTTAAAGTTGATATTTGTATCATTATAGTTAAAGATAATGTTATTGGATATGGTATAAGAAAGTATATTTAGTTTTTTTTTATCAATTTTTTTCTATAATTTTATATTCTAAAACAAACTTATGAAAAGAAAATATTCTTATATAGTTAAAGTCAGAAAGAATAAGCCTGAAAAACCTAAAACAGAAGTATGTTCTAGTTTGGAAGATATAGAAAACTCTAAATCAGATTTAGACTTTGATGATTTTTTAAACAATGATTCAGATTCTTTTCAGCCTAATGTAAAAGAGGGATATGATTGTAAAGTCATTTGTAGGTGTGGTCATTGTTTTACTGATAATAAACTTTTAGAATATATTGATTTTATTAATTTTGATGAACAAGGAGAATGTTTAAGCACTAAATGCCCTTCATGTAATGATGAGGTTGATTTTTATTCTTCAATAAAATTACAAAATTCATATAGCAAATACAACGTATTTAGAAAAAAATATTATGTTTTTAATGAAAAAAACAAAGTAAAAATTGTACTTTTTGAGGAGTTTATACAATATAACAAAAAGGGAAAAATGTTCTTAAAAAAATATAGACAATCCATTACTTATAATAAGCAAAGCAATAGGTTTTTTTATGTTAAAAACAAAGGTAGTGTTATTGGAATTAGTAATAGAAACGCTAGTACTTTATCAGAGTTCTTTGAACCAGCTAGATTTGTTAATAATAAAATTTGTAATATTATATCGAACAAACAAACGGTATTTAGAAATTATGAATTAGATGTTGTTAATCCTTTAAATGAATTTTTTAATTCAGTGTTTAAAGATGTAAATAAAAAAGACGCTGATAGATTAAGTAATTATGTTGAATTATTAGATTACGATAAATTTATTATAACTGATGAATTTATGAATAATGACTTTAAAACTTTAGATGATATTTCTAATATACATAATGATTTAATTAGAGATTATGTTCATAATTTATTAATATCTATATCTGTTGTTCAATACCCTTATTTATCAAACATTTTATTCTTAAAGGGAAAAGATTTTTATTTAAAAATTATAGTGTATAGATATTGTCCTAATAAATCTTATTTAGAAAAATATAATCCTACATCCCCTCATGATATATTGACAACCTTTTTTTTACATTCTATACATAATGATGTAATTAGAGATTATGTTCATAATTTATTAAGATCTACATCTGTTGTTCAATACCCTTATTTACCAGACATTTTATTCTTACAGGGAAACGATTTTTCTTTAAAAATGATAGTGTATAGACATTG
>Ga0102945_1000203_pt1 | contig 18948 bp, 18 predicted proteins | sample SalPonred_H2O_MG_FD_78207 | JGI IMG/M metagenome (GOLD analysis project Ga0102945, IMG submission 78207) | Salt pond water microbial communities from South San Francisco under conditions of wetland restoration - Salt Pond MetaG R2_restored_H2O_MG ...
CAATCGATCCACCGACCAAGTCTGCGCGAGTCGACTTCCCAGGAGCCGTCCGAGGAACATCCCGCCGGTCACTGCGGCAAGCGAGGCCGCGGCAGCGGCGGCACCCAGGCCGGCGCGCTCGCGCAGAAGGTCGGCGCTCCAGAGCGTGAGCGTGAATTCGGTTGCCAACAGCAGCGCTACTACCGAAAGAGACCACCAGAATCGTCGTGGCATCTGCACTTTCGCCTCGCGCACCGGAATCGCTCTCGTGGGGGACTCGGCTCTCTGCACTTTCGGGCTGCTCTCATTGCGGCTGCGCAGGATCTCCGATGCGATCAAGGCGACGATCAAGGCCCACAGGCCGGTACGCCAGCCGAGTGCGATCGCAGTGGTGAACCCGATGACCAGCGGTACGACGAAACCGAACAAAGCGGCAAGGGCGTTGGCTTGGGTCAAAGCCGCGGGCCCGGCCGGTCCTTGGTAGTCGAGGATGAAGGCGTTGGCGGTTGCGATCAGCGCCACCCCGCCGGCCGCGACGATTGCCGTGCCCAGCAAGCTGACCGGTAGTCCGCCAGGTGCGGTGTAGACCGCCACACCGATCGACATCGTCACCACCGCGTAGCGGATAACCCGGCTTCGCCCCCAACGCTCGATCAGTCGGGGCATCAGCAGCCCGGTAATCACGTTGGCGATAGCGAATACCGTGGCGTGCAACGAGGCGATCGTTCGCGATGTGCCTTGTTCGTCGCGCAACAGCGCCTGGGTGGCACCGAACCCGTACAGAAAGAATGCGAACAGCGATACCTGGACGTAGGAAATCCAAGTGATGCGATCTAAGGTGGGCCGGCGGTTTACTCCAGGCGAAGAACCGATCACGCCAGTTGAGCGATGACGTAGTCCAAGCAGCCGGTGAGTGCGCGAACATCGTCGGGGTCCACGGCTGGAAACGTTCCGATCCGAAGTTGGTTGCGTCCGAGCTTGCGATACGGCTCGGTGTCGACCACTCCGTTGGCGCGTAGGACGCTGGTGATCTGCGTGGCGTCGATCGAATCATCGATGTCGATTGTCACGATCACCGACGAGCGGGCAGCCGGATCGGAGACGAACGGGGTGGCGATCGGATTCGCTTGCGCCCACTCATACAAGATTCCCGATGATTCTGCGGTGCGTGCCGTGCACCAATCAAGGCCGCCGTTGCCGTTGAACCAGTCCACCTGTTCGGCCATCATGAAAATGGTGGCCAATGCCGGGGTGTTGTAAGTCTGATCCTTGAGTGAATTGTCGATGGCAGTGTGCAGATCCAAGAAGTCCGGAATCCAGCGCCCACTGCTCTTGATGCGCTCGGCACGCTCGAGAGCCGCAGGCGACAGCAACGCAACCCACAACCCGCCGTCGGAGCCGAAAGACTTTTGCGGAGCAAAGTAATACGCATCCACTTCACTGGGATCCAGGGCCAGTCCGCCGGCTCCGGAGGTGGCATCGATCACCATCAACGCTGTCGGGTCGGCGCCGGCTACGCGGCGGGGTTGCACGATTACGCCGGTGGATGTCTCGTTATGCGGTGAGCAGTACGCGTCGACACCGGCTTCAGCGGCGAATTTCGGAGCCGAACCTGGATCGGCGGTGATGACGGTCGGCTCGCCGAGGTGGGGGGCCTTGGCCACTCCAGAAGCGAACTTCGCACCGAATTCGCCGAACGACAAGAACTGTGCGCGGTCCTTGATCAAACCGAAGGCGGCTACGTCCCAAAAAGCGGTCGAACCGCCGTTGCCCAGGATGACCTCGTAACCCTCCGGAAGGGAAAACAAATCCCGCAACCCCGCGCGAAGGCGACCCACCTGGGATTTCACCGGCTTTTGTCGATGGGACGTTCCCAGGTAGCTTCGCCACACCTCGCTCAGCGCCAGGACCTGGTCATGACGCACCTTGGACGGGCCAGCTCCGAATCGGCCGTCGGTGGGCAGCAATTCAGCGGGGATACGAATGTCCTGGGACACGGGGAACCTTCCTGATCGGAACTTAGGAGATTCAAGTATCCCGCGGAAGTCTCATTCGTTCTCGTCGGGGAGCAGCCACGAGGGCCGAACCATCGCTGCGTCCCAGCCCGGGACTTGATGCGGTCGCCGCGGGCTAGGCCCGACGTAACGAGCAGAAGGTCGGATCAGTCGTCCTGTGCGCTTTTGCTCCAAAATATGCGCGCTCCAGCCGGCGATGCGTGCGCAGGTGAACATCGAGGTGAACATCGAGGCGGGAACCTCGGCGAAGTCCAAGATGACCGCGGACCAGAATTCGACATTGGTTTGCAAACTGCGGTCCGGTCGCCGGTCCCGCAATTCGGCCAGCGCTGCCTGCTCCACGGCCACCGCTACTTCGTAGCGAGGGGCGTTCAAATCCCTCGCCACTTCGCGCAGTACCCGTGCTCGCGGATCCTCGGCCCGATAGACGCGGTGACCGAAACCCATCAGGCGCTCGCCGCGATCTAACGCCGCGCGCACGTACCCGGTGGCGTCTTCGGTGCGTTCGACTTCCTCGATCATCGACAGCACCCGGGCTGGGGCTCCACCGTGCAGCGGTCCACTGAGGGTTCCGATCGCCCCGGAGATGGCAGCGGCCACATCGGTGCCGGTGGAGGCGCTGACGCGCGCGGTGAGGGTCGAGGAGTTCAAGCCGTGTTCAGCCGCGGCGACGAAGTAGGAATCGATGGCTCGCACATGCTGGGGATCGGGGTCTCCACGCCAGCGGATCATGAATCGCTCGACGATCGTGTTCGCCTGATCGATCTCCGCCTGTGGCACCATCGGAAGTCCCAGGCCACGCGCCGATTGTGCGACGAAGGACAGCGCCATCACCGATACGTGCGCAAGGTTCTCCCTCGCGGTTTCGTCGTCGATGTCCAGCAAAGGACGCAAGCCCCACGCAGGGGCGAGCATCGTGATGGCCGATTGGACATCCACCCGGATATCACCTGAGTGAATCGGGATCGGAAAGGGTTCTGCGGGTGGAATGCCTTGGTTGAACTCACCATCGACGAGTAAGCCCCACACATTTCCGAAGGACACCAGGCCGACCAGATCTTCGATGTCTACCCCGCGGTAGCGAAGCGCGCCACCGTCGCGGTCTGGTTCGGCAATCTGGGTCTCGAATGCAACGATACCCTCTAGGCCAGGTACGAACTCCCGCATGACGCCTCCCCGATACAGGTGCCTATTCAACACTGCGGATTCCATGGTGGGATCAGGGCATGGCTCACAACCCAGATCCACCCGACCTCGGGGGAATCGCCGATCTTCGCGTCAGCTACGCCGAGGGGACATTGACGGTGGGCGATCTAGCCCCCGAACCCTTGACCCAATTTCGCACGTGGTTCGACCAGGCCGCCGCGAGTGCATTGATCGCCGAACCGAACGCGATGGTGTTGGCCACCGCCGACACCGATGGTCGCCCCAGTTCGCGCACCGTGCTTCTCAAGGGCGCTGATGAGCGGGGCTTGTCGTTTTACACGAATCTTGGCTCGCGCAAATCCCGTGAACTACAACAGAACCCACAGGCATCGGTCACGTTTCCATGGTTTGCCATGCACCGGCAGGTCGTCGTCGTCGGAGATGTCGTGGAGCTCAGTCGAGAAGAAGTCCTCGCCTACTTTCGAACCCGACCGCACGAATCGCAATTGGGTGCTTGGGTGAGTGAACAGTCCACGGTTATCGATTCACGTGAACCACTCGATCAACACTGGCGTGACCTTCATGCGAAGTATCCACCGGGTTCATCGGTTCCACTCCCCGATCACTGGGGCGGTTGGTTGATCCGCCCGACCACCATAGAGATATGGCAAGGCCGTCCGTCACGTTTGCACGATCGGTTGCGGTACGTGGGGCACGGGCGACTAGACGAGGCATCCCAATGGCGTATCGAGCGGCTTTCGCCCTGACACGTGACGACCCTGAGAGACCCTGAGCAATCCTGAGCGACTATCAGCGCGAGTGTCGACGCAACTCTGCGGCGAGGGCGTTGGTAACGAACTCGTCCAGCGAAACCCCAGCCGCTTTCGCCTGCTGACGGGAACTCTTGCGCATTTTTTTGGGAACCCGGACAACCAGCGGCACCCGCTTACCCTCGAGCACCGAATCCCCAGTGGTGGCGGGTGTCTGGCTAGTGGGATGGACATCGGAATCAGGAGCCTTGCGCAAGGCCGGGCGCGGTGTGGGATCGAACTGTGCACTCATCGCAGTCCTCCAGGGACGAGACGGTCGAGTAGGGAATCGAAGAGCCCGGCCAACTCCCGGCCGGCGGGGGAATCCCAGGCGTGGATGGGCATGCCGGCCGCCTCTGCCTGCCCGATCGCATTGCGCTCGGGAATGCGGACATCGCTGACTTGGCGGCCGAATGCCTCGTCGAGTTCGGCGATGCGCTGGCGGTGTTCGGCGACGGTGTCGCGCACCCGGTTCAGCACGATCGAAGGACGTTGCAAGGTCGGGTTCGACTTCGAGCGCACCAGGTCGATGGCTTCGGTGGCCTGCTGCGCGCCGCGCAATGCGAAGTAGCTCGGTTCGGTCACCACCGCAGCCTGGGATGCCGCATGCACCGCGTTGCGGCTCATCTCACCGAGCGAGGGCGGGCAGTCGATCACGACCAGGTCGTATCGGTGCCCGAGGCCGCCCAGCACGGTGCGCAGCCGCTGCTCGGAGCCGGGGGCTGCTTCGGAGACGCGGTGCTCCAAGGCGGGCTCGGATGGCAGCACATCGGCCGATCGCCCCCAGGTCGAGGCCACGATGGCCTCGGCGGCCACCCCGGGACGCCCGTCGGCCAAGGCATCGCCCACGGTCAAGGCCGGGTCCAATATCCCCATTCCCATCGACGCGTTCGCCTGCGGATCGAGGTCCACCACCAAGGTGCGAAGGTGCCGATTCCACGCCGCGCTCGCCAGCCCGAGGGCGACGGTCGTCTTACCGACGCCACCCTTCATCGAAAGCACGGCCATGGTGGGCATGGGCGCACCCTACGTCGCTCGAATGAACCAAGGGGAACCAGGAACAGCCACCGAAACAGTCCCGACTGCGGCTTAAGACCGCTTGATGGCGGCGAAATCGGCGAGTGCGGCTTCCCGCTCTGCCTTGTGGTCGACGATTCGTTCGGGGTAGCCGTGGTCGTAGCCGCCCAGGGCATCCCAGGGTTCGTGCGCCGTCTTGCCTGTCAGGTGGCGTAGTTCGGGAACATAACGACGCACGTACTCCCCATCGGGATCGAACTTCAGGCCTTGACTGACCGGGTTGAATATCCGGTAAAACGGCGAAGCGTCGGTGCCGCACCCGGCGGTCCACTGCCATCCGTGGGAATTACTCGCGATGTCGCCGTCTCGAAGCCAGTGCATGAACTCCGCGGCACCTTTTTGCCAGGGCAGATGCAGGTCCTTGATCAGGAAACTTGCGACCACCATCCGCACTCGATTGTGTATCCAGCCTTCGGCGCGCAGTTGACGCATTCCAGCGTCGACGAACGGGAAGCCAGTACGTCCGTGGGCCCAAGCCTCGAAAGCGTCGTCGTCGTCTACCCAGCGCATCGTGGAATCGAAACGCGCGTCCAGCGATTCACTCACCGAATTCGGCCTTTGGTGCAGGACATCCGCGTAGAACTCCCGCCAGCAGATCTCTCGCCGGAAGCCGTCATCGCGATCGCTGAGATCGGCAAGGATCGTGCGCGGGTGGATCTCCCCGTACTTCAGGTGATGACTCAGCGCCGACGTTCCCGGTAGATCGGGTCGGTTGCGCTTTTCGTCGTAGTCGGCCAAACCGTTCGACCGGAAATCAAGCCAGCGTTCGCGTGCCGCATCTTCTCCAGCTGCGGGCAGGGTGATGCCCAACTGATCGAATCCAGGTACTTCGGGTCGGCCGGCACAGTCCAGGGGCATCCACCAATCTATGTCGGTTGGTGGATCCTCTGCTGGTGCCCGCCAGCCGTGGGACGACCAGGCGCGATAGAACGGCGTGAAGACGCGATACGCGGTGCCGTCACCCTTGGTGACGCGACCGGGTGCCACGGCATACGGCGATCCGGTGCGCACCAGTGGAACATCCAACGCAGCCTCGACATCGGCATCTCGACGGCTGCCGTAAGGGCCGTAGTCCGCGGCGATATGGACGCTGGTGGCACCACTCGCGCGGACTACTTCGGCTAGCACCTCTTGCGGTTTCCCGTGGCGAATCAACAGATTGCGATCGACGGAGGCGCCGAGTGAGTCGAGGGAAGCAACCAGGTACTGAGCTCGAACGGGACCGACTGGATCCCACAGATGTGGATCGATGATGAATAGCGGCACCACCCGCCCATCGCCAGAATCACGGGCGGCCTGGATAGCAGCCAACAGCGCGGGGTTGTCGCGTAGTCGCAGATCGCGGCGAAACCACATGATCGTCGGCACGCCACAACGGTAGAGCGTGCTGGGTGTTACCGCACTCAGGGCGCTAATGCGCTGGCTCTACGGTTGTGCCGTGGATCTCGCCATGCTCACCACCAGCATCGCCTCTGTTCCGGTTCTGGCTTTCGTCTTGGGTGTGGTGGGTGCCCTCCTACGCGCTGATCTACGGCTGCCCGACGCCGTCTACCAAGCAACCTCGATTTATCTGTTGCTGGCGATCGGTATCAAGGGTGGTGTAGCCCTTCGCGAATCCGATGTCGCCTCGGTTGCCGCCCCGGCGATGATGACCATCGCACTCGGGGTGTTGATTCCGATAATGGCCTTCTCGCTCCTGCGGGTCATGACCCGATTGGACGTGACCGACCGCGGTGCGATGGCCGCCCACTACGGGTCGACCTCACTTGTCACATTCACCGCCGCGCTGGTCTTCCTCGATTCGCTCGGTGTCTCCTACGAAGGCTTCGTTTCGACGCTGTTGGCGATCATGGAGATCCCGGGCATCCTGGTCGGACTGCTGCTGGCCGGCTCGACTGCGCGTCATGCTGGCCGGTTGCGCGAAACGGTGCGCGAGATCCTGACCGGACGTTCGATTCTGCTGCTCGCTGGTGGCCTAGTGATCGGCTTCGTGACCGGACCCGAAGGGTTCGCCCGCGTGGAGCCCTTCTTCGGGGCGCCGTTCACGGGCGTGCTGGCGCTCTTCTTGCTGGAAATGGGTGTGCTTGCCGGCCGCCGCCTGGGCGATGTACGCCGAGCAGGTCTGGGTTTGGTCGCCTTCGCCATCGGGTTCCCGGTTCTGGCTGGGGCTCTGGGTGTGCTCGCCGGCACCGTTGTAGGCCTCAGCCCCGGAGGGTCGATGGTGCTCGGTGTGCTGTCTGCGAGCGCGTCGTATATAGCTGCGCCCGCTGCGGTCCGCCTGGCATTGCCGCAAGCCAATCCCGGTCTGACGTTGACCAGCAGCCTGGGAATCACCTTCCCGTTCAACCTCATCGTCGGTATTCCGTTGTATTGGTTGATGGCAGATACCTTGGCCGTCATGATCGGAAGGTGAAGTGTCCATGAACCAGCAGCCGATTGACGGTCCAACAGCCGGTCCAACAGCCGGAACGGTCGTATGCGTGACGATCGTGGCCGAATCCATCCTCGAAAGCCGACTGGTCGAGGATCTTCGTCGAGCCGGTGCGCTCGGGTGGACCATCACCCCGGCTCGCGGCCAGGGCCCTCGAGAGCGTCGGGTCAGCGAAATCGAAGGCGGCAACGTGCGGGTGGAGACTCTGGTGTCCCCGGCGGTTGCCGAGCGGATCTGGGCGATGCTGACCTCCGGCTACTTCGCCGACTACGCCATCGCGGCCTGGACCAACGAAGTTTCCGTTGCACGCCCGGAGCGATACGTCGGCTCGCCTGCGCCGGAGACCGAGCCCCGGTAGCGTGCCGCCATGCACAATCTCGTGGTTCGCCCCGCAACACAGGCGGCTCCCAAGCGTGAGTTAGGGCACGAAGGAGTGGCGTGAGCGACCTCATCGACACCACGGAGATGTATCTGCGCACGATCTACGAGCTGCGCGAAGAAGGCATCATTCCGTTGCGGGCGCGGATCGCCGAACGATTAGGGCAAAGCGGCCCAACGGTGTCACAGACCGTGGCCCGGATGGAGCGCGACGATTTGTTGCATGTGGAACCAGATCGGCATCTCGAGCTCACCGAACGCGGCGAGCGCGAAGCCGTGCGCGTCATGCGCAAACACCGATTGGCCGAGTGCATGCTGGTCGATGTCTTGAAACTTCCCTGGGAAGAAGTGCACGCCGAGGCCTGCCGGTGGGAACACGTGATGAGCGACACCGTCGAGCGGCGAATTCTGGACCTGCTCGACCATCCCACCGTCAGCCCCTACGGCAATCCGATTCCCGGGTTGGCGGAATTGGATCCGCTGGCCACTGACGTCTTGGCCGGTCTAGACGGCCTCGTGCCACTTCCCGACGTGGTGAATGACCAGCCGAAGCGTATTCGTGTGCGGCGGCTCGCCGAAACCATCCAAACCGACGAATCGGCCATGTCTAAGTTGCGCCGATCTGGTTCGCCCGCGGGAGCGGACGTCAAGGCGTATCGCACCCCCGAGGGCGTGATGATCGGCAGCGGTGGGGAATACGTCGAGATTCCCATCGAAGAAGCACGGCACATCCTCGTCGAAGCCGATGTCTGAACAGTGGCGAACCCCGCCGGCCCTTTCGTTGCTTGGCCGCACGGCTTTGGTCACCGGTGGTGGAACGGGAATCGGTCGGGCCTGCGCCTTGATGCTTGCCGAACGAGGTGCACATGTCTTCGTGCTCGGCCGCACCGAGGAGACCTTGCGCGCAACTAGCCAGATGGCTGCGCCGGGGGCCATCGACACGATCGTTGCCGATGTTCGCGAGAGCGAGCAGGTGGATTCCGCACTCACCCGGATAGTCGATGACGGCCCGCTAGACATCGTGGTCAACAACGCTGGTGGGCAGTTCATCGCAGCAGCCGAGCAGATTCCGGTCAAGGGCTTCCGGGCTGTTATGCGGTTGAACTTAGACGCCACCTGGTACCTGTCCACCCAGGCCGCCGAACGTTCGATGCTGCCGGCCGGGTACGGCAAGGTCGCATGCATCACGATGACGCCGAGTCGCGGCATGCCGGGGATGAGTCACTCCAGCGCCTCGCGCGCCGCGGTGGAATCCCTGGTCCGCACCTGGGGTGCGGAGTGGGCTTCGCGTGGTGTGCGCGCTGTGGCGATCGCACCGGGCATCGTGCACACCGGGGCGATGGAGCGCTACGGCATCGATCCAGCGCAAGTGTCGACAGTGGTTCCAGCAGGCCGACTTCAACGCCCCGATGAAGTGGCTGAACTCGTGGCTTTCGTGTGCGCACCAGCGGGGGACTACATCACGGGAACGACACTGGTAGCCGATGGCGGCTTGAATGTCTCCGCGCCTTCTCCATTGACCTGATTCGGGCGCGGCTTGCGGCGCTTAGGGGGTGCGCGTACTGAAGTCCGGCCGCAAGGGCATACCCGAACGTCCGCTGGGACTGAGTTTCACACCGAGCGTCTGGTGCAACTGGATGGTGTCGAGTTCGAAGCCCAGCCGCGATGCGGCCATGTACAGCCGCCACACGCGCGAGGTGCCGAGTCCAGCCTCGGCAACCGCCTCATCCCAGTGGTCTTCCAAGTTCTCGCACCAGTGCTTGAGGGTGAGCGCATAGTGCTCGCGCAGGTTTTCCTCGTGTCGAATCTCGAAGCCTGCCGAATTCATGGCGCTCATGATGTGACCGGGACCGGAGAGCTCACCATCGGGAAAGACGTACCTGTTGATGAAGCTGGTTCGGTAGTGGGTGGGTTCATCGTCGTTGGGACGGGTGATCGTGTGATTCAGCATCCGCCCTTCCTCGCGTAACTTGCCGTAGAGGAACGAGAAATAGGAGGGATAGTTCGCCCGACCGATGTGCTCGGTCAGACCGATCGAGGAAACAGCATCGAATTCCGGTTCGGGCACATCGCGATAATCGCTGAATCGAATCTGGGCCTGGCCTTCAAGACCGGCATCTCGTATCCCCTGTTGTCCCCACTCGGCTTGTTGCGCGGACAAGGTGACACCGATTGCGGTCACGCCGTAGTTCTTCACAGCATGCAGAACCATGCCTCCCCAACCGCATCCGACGTCGAGTAAGCGCATGCCCGGTTGCAAGCCTAATTTGCGGCACACCAAATCGAACTTCTCTTCCTGCGCTGTTTCCAACGACGCATCGGCCGTTGGGAAAACCGCGCAGGTGTAGGCCATCGATGGACCAAGCACCCAGTTGTAGAAGCGATTGCTGACGTCGTAGTGATGGTGGATTGCTTCGGCGTCTCGACGCTTGGAGTGTCGCCGGCCGTGCAGGCGTTGCTCTTGCGGTGGCGGGGTGGGTCGCTGCAGCGCCTTGGGCCCGAACTCTTTGGCGAGTGCAATTTTGTCCTTCGTGGATACGTGCGAGAGGTCAAGCGGAAATAGCCGACTCAAGGCGGTGTATGCATCACCGATGATTTCGAGATCACCGCTCACGTAGGCGCGGGCAAGGCCGAGTTGCGAGGGAGCACCGGCTAGGAATGCAACGGCCCGGGGGCTGCGAATCTCAAGGAGGACGTCGTTATCTTGCGGACCTGCCGAGGAGCCGTCGTAGGCGCGGAAACTGACCCCCCGATCTGGCGTGATGATCGTGGAGAAGGCATCAGCCAATTTCATCGTCTTTCCACCACTTTCTCGTACAGGCCAAGTAGGCGTTGATTCGGATCGTATTTGCTCTTGAGCTCTTGGTAGTCCGTGCCGCCGTAGGTGGACCAAAACTCATCTCGTTCATAGAAGGCCGTCGAGTACAAAGACTTGCGACCATCGAGATTCGCGACCACTTCTTCGATGCGTCGATTGACTCGGCCCTCGGCTGGATCTACTCCCTCGGGCAACGGAACGGTGGACCAAAACCCCACGTTCACGTACAAAGTTTCCGGATCGAACTCGTAGAGCGGCCAGCGGGCGGTCGCGTCCCGTTGCTTCAATGGGCATATCCAGATGGGTTCGATACCGACTTCGTCGTGGAAGAAATCCAAGAACTCCGGTAGTCGGTCGGCTGGCACTTCGATGTCCTGAACTACTTGCTCACGGGCAGGGCGCCGCCGGAGTGCATCGGTGCGCGCGGAGAACTCGAGCTTGCGATCCAGGGCGATGAGTTTCCAGTAGAAGTCGCTGCGCAATTTCTTCTTGGGCCACAACTTCCGGATGGCGGGTTTTTGGGTGCCGAATGCCCTCGAACACCAAAACCAATCGGTATCCCAGCGCCAGAGATAATCGTGGATCGTCAGGACGTCTTCGTGTTTGGACTGAATAGATCGGTAATAGATTTCCGATCCCGTGTAATCACTCAATGTCAGGCCAGCGGGTAGTCGGCCAACCATCTCACCTAATGAGAGGTACTGCTCCGTTCGCGAGAAAACGGTCCCGTCGAGGAAGTCGACTCGATGCCCGTCGAACTGCCCTTCGGCGCTGATCTGCTCGAGTGCAGTTGTCATTGATTCCGCGGAACTGAAGCGCACATGTCGCAGATGCACGAATGGCTTCGTGGGTTCAAGTTCGATGCGTAGCCGCAGTGCGTAGCCGAGCGAGCCGTAGGAATTCGGGAAGCCGAAGAACAGATCGCGGTGCGGATCATTCTCATCTGGGGTGACCGTGAGAACCGCACCATCGCCGGTGAGGATGTCCATCTGCCGTACAGACTCGTGTGGGGTGCCATTGCGAAAGCTCGCGCTCTCGATTCCCAGGCCCGTAACGGCACCGCCGAGGGTGATGGTCTTCAGTTGTGGCACGCACATCGGCATCAGCCCATAGGCCAAGGTCGCCTGCACGAGATGCTCGTATGTTGTCATCCCCAGAACCTCTGCGGTGCGAGATTGCGGGTCAACGCTCAGCACGCCATCGAACTGGGTGACATCCAGGCGCCCCACGCCGGAATCAGAGCGGGGCCGAAAGAGATTGGAGGTGGCCTTGGCCAATCGCAGTGGCTGATCGGGCGGCAGCGCGGCCAGCTGATCGCGTAGGTCGCTCACATACCCCGCGTACCGGGATCGCCAATCGACCGACGTATCAATGCTCACGGCCGATAACCGTAACGCCCGCAGGGCTCCGGCCGCGCGCTGATCACCCACAATGGTCTCCATGACCGATCAGGACCCAGCAAAGCGCCCATTGATCCACCGGCGGTGGCTGCCGTGGGTGGCTGGGGCAGTGGCCTTCGTCCTCACCCTGGTGGCCGGCGGAGCGCTAGTGGCCGATTGGTCGTGGCGGGTCGGTCAAATGCAGACCCTGCTCGAGCGGGTGGAGGCATCCGAGGCGGTAATGGGGGAGTTGCAGGATGCAGTGAGTGAGGCATTCGAGGAGCACGGTTCCAGCGGGGACAACCAGAAGTTGGATCGTGAATTGCGGGCACTGGCCACCGAGGCCCAGGCAGAGCTAGCGGCGGCGGGTTCCGCTGTGGCCGAGCTACCCATCGCGGTGTGGCACGTCGACATCGAACAAGCCCGCGATGCCTACCTGCTGCACAACTTCGCTTGGCAGGCATACATGGGTCGGGCGAGCGAATCCTCAGCGGAATTCCTGCGTCCGCAGGAGGAAGTGAATCAAACTTTCATCGACGCTGAGGAACCGTTCATTGACGCGGTACCCGAACCCGATTTTGAAGGGTTGATGGATCGGGTGGCAGAGATCTTCGCTATTCCCGACGATCTGCAATCCGATGCGGTAGCGGTTTAGCGGATCTAGGCAAGGACGTCGGTTCTTCGTTCATCCTCGGGCTGTGGGGCGCGGGACAACGCGCTGGGCCACCAGATCTTCGGGCCGATCGTGTACGCCAACGCCGGCACCAAAGTAGTGCGCACGATGAATGCATCGATCAGTACTCCCAGCGCCACGGCGAAGCCGACCTGCCGCAAGGCCACGAGCGGAAGGACTCCCAGGACTAGGAACGTGGCAGCCAGCACGATCCCGGCACTGGTGATCACCCCGCCGGTGACAGTCAGCCCGCGCAGGATCCCTGGTCGAGTGCCGATCGTCTTGGATTCCTCGCGGACTCGAGTCATCAAGAAGATGTTGTAGTCCACCCCGAGCGCGACGAGGAACACGAAGGCGAATAGCGGGAAGGAAGCATCTGCGCCGGGGAAGTCGAAGATGTGATTGAACGCGATCGCGCATGCCCCCAAAGTTGCGAAGAAGGACAGCACCACGGTTCCGACCAGCAACAAAGGGGCAACAAGGGAGCGCAACAAAATGATCAAGATGATGGCGATCACGAAGAGTACGAGAGGAATGATGACCGTCCGGTCGCGAAGATTCGCTTGATTGATGTCGTAATCAACGGCAGTCGGTCCACCCACGCGCGCCTCTGCGCCCGGGATTCCGGCTAGCTCCGCTCGCAACGTGCCTATCAATGCCTCGGCGGCGTCGGAGTCCGGCGCATCTGCCAATGTGGCCAGCAGCAGGACACGGCCGTCCACGATTTTCGGTTCGGCCATTCGGGCACCCTCCGCACCAGGCGGAAGATCTGTCTGCCAGATGACGTTATCGATGCCCGGTGTGGTTTCCACGGCCTCGAGAACCGCCATGGCGGCACTTTCGTTTGCGGTGACCAGCGTTTCGCTACCCAGACCGGCAGAGAAGTTCTCGATCAGGATTTCCTGGCCGATGACCGAATCGACCTGCGAGGCGTTGATGAACGATTCGGAGGTAGCCACGCCGTCTGCCTTCAACGTGCTGCTGAAGCCGGCAAGGACGAGCAGGGCGAGCGCAGTGGCAATCCAGGTGAACTTGGGCCGCCGGCCGACTACCCCTGCGATCTTGGCCCAAAGGCCCGAGAGCTTCACGTCGGGCTCTCCGAGTTTGGGAACTCGAGGCCAAAAAGCCCAGCTGCCTGCTGGGAAGCGCTCGCGGGTGAAGGGTCCTCGATCCTTGAGCCTGGCGATACCGAAGACGACCCACGCGATGACCGTCACCAGGGCTAGCGCCCCGCCCGTGGCAACGAACGGCAACACGGGAATGTCCACGATGAAGCCCAGGCCAAGCCCGATGATCGTGGGCACCAAGAACGCAAGGATCGGCAGAACAACGCTCGGGATCGTCAAGAGAGCGGGTAGGAAAGTCAGCATCACCAACACTGCGGCGACGATTCCGATGGCCGAGACTGGTCCGGTGGACTTGTTCGAGTTCAATTCGCTCAACAGCAAGCACAGCAGGCCGATTGATGTCGTGGCACCCGATGCGACGATCGGTTCGACAACTCCGCGAATCGCCTTGCGAATCGCGACTGTGTGCTCGCGGTGATTGTGAAGTTCTTCGCGATATCGACTGATGAGTAGCAGCGAATAGTCGGTCCCAGCACCGAAGACCAACACCGTCAAGATCCCTTGGCTCTGGCCGTTCAGAACCAGGACGTCGTTGTCGGCGAGCACGTAAACGAATGCACTGGCAGTGGAAAGAGCGATACCGGCCGCGATGAGGGGGATGAGCCACAGGAACGGGCTGCGGTAGACAAAAATCAAAATGATCGCCACCACGAGTGCGGTAGCGATCAATAGTGTCGAGTCGATCTCACCGAACACGGCGATCAAGTCGGCGAGGAATCCACCCGGCCCGGTCACGTTGATCTGCAGATCCGGATACTCGGCAGCGTTGGTACGGAATGCATCGACGATTTCGAGGAACGCGATCTCGCCGTTATCCAACTGTTCTGCGCCACGATCACCATTGACTGGCACATTGATGAGGACGGCGCTGCCGTCCGAAGACGGGATTGCGGCGAGTGGTTGCGGATCGAGATAGGCCTGGACCGCTGCGCCGCCTTCCACCGGAAGCGAAGGGATGTTGGCGATGAAATCACCGATCGCCTGCTGGTCGGTGGCGGTGAACTGCCCACCGTCTGGTTTGGAGATGACCACGAGCAAGGGAATCGCGGTGCTGTCGGCGAACTGGGCTTGCTCTTCGGACACCAGGGTGGATTCGGCCGATGCGGGTAAGAACGCGGCGTTGTCGTTTTCTTGCACCTGGGTCAACTGACCGGCCAACGGACCTGCCCAGCTCGAGACGAGCAACCAGCCGACGGCTACGGCGATTGCGATCCACACGCCCCCACGGGCCCGTTTGGCACGCGGGTCGCTCGGGGCGGTCGGGCTGCCCGGGGCGACGGGACTGCCGGGGGCTGGGGCGCTCACGGACGGATTATTTCCCGACGCGGCGTCGGTGCGCCACCGGGGGGTTGGTGTCGCATACCGTGCGGCGCATGGATGAGATCCGAGCGATCAAAGCGGTACTGGCCACCGGCGCCAGCGTTTTCCTCCTCTCGGCGGTGGCGCTCTTGGTTGCACCGGGGTGGTTCGGGGAAGTCCTCGGTTTGCGACCGTCCATCGAAAGTGAGTGGGCGCTGCGGATGCTGGGTGCTGCCCTGGTCGCTTTGGCCGGTCAGATGTGGCTGGTGCGTCGGACCGACCGCGCCGGTGTTCGTGGCGCTGCGGCGGTGATGCTCGTGGGTGGCGGATTGATGACGCTGTTGACCGTGTTCCTGCCCGCCGACGATGGCTGGACGCTGTTCCGCTGGCTCTATCTGCTGTTCGGCTCGGTCTTCATGATCGGCTACGCCGGATTGCTGTGGTGGGGCCTTCGCGACCGCCCCTAATCGCTTTTTCCCACACTCTGGGGGAAAGTGCGCGAATTTCCCAGACTCTGGGAAAGAGCGCGCCAATTTCCCAGAGTGTGGGAAAAAGCGTGAAGGCGGGGCGCCGTAGGCTGTGGGCTTGTGTCCGTGATCGTGCAAAAGTACGGAGGTTCCTCCGTCGCCGACGCCGCCAGCGTCAAGCGCGTGGCTCGACGGATCGTGGACACCAAGAAGGCCGGCCACGACGTCATCGTCGTCGTTTCGGCCATGGGTGACACCACCGACGAACTCCTCGACCTCGCCAAACAAGTGTCCCCACTACCCCCGGGCCGCGAACTCGACATGCTCCTGACGGCAGGGGAACGCATCTCGATGGCGGTGTTGGCCATGGCCATCCACGATCTCGGTGCCGAGGCCCGCAGTTATACCGGTTCCCAAGCGGGGCTCATCACCGATTCGGCCCACGGATCAGCGCGGATCATCGACGTATCGCCAGGCCGCATCACCCAAGCAATCCAGGAAGGCGCGATTCCGATCGTCGCCGGGTTCCAAGGAGTGGCGCAGGACTCCAAGGACATCACCACGTTGGGCAGAGGTGGATCCGACACCACGGCGGTTGCTCTCGCCGCGGCGTTGGACGCCGACGTGTGTGAGATCTATACAGATGTAGACGGTGTCTTCAGCACCGATCCGCGTGTTGTCCCCGCAGCACGGCACGTGCCCTTCATTACGTACGAGGAAATGCTCGAACTCGCTGCCGTCGGTGCCAAAGTGCTGCACCTGCGTTGTGTGGAGTACGCGCGTCGTTTCAGTGTTCCCATTCATGTTCGATCATCGTTCTCCACCAAAGAAGGCACGTGGGTCATGTCTCCTGAAGCCATCACCCACGCAATCGAAGAAGGAAGAGCCATGGAGCAGCCGATCATTTCCGGTGTCGCAGCAGATGTGAACGACGCCAAGGTCACTGTGGTGGGCGTTCCGGACAAGCCCGGTCAAGCCGCGGCGATCTTCCGCGCGCTGGCGGATGCGAGCATCAACGTGGACATGATCGTGCAGAACGTCTCCGCCGCCACCACCGGCCGCACCGACGTCACCTTCACCTGCCCGCAGGGGTCTATCCAACAGGCGATGTCCGCCATCGACGCACGGCGGGATTCGATCGAATTCGAATCACTCACCGTCGATGAACACATCGCGAAGGTGTCTCTCGTCGGCGCTGGGATGCGATCACACCCCGGTGTTTCGGCAGACTTCTTCAACGCCTTGGCCGAAGCGGACATCAATGTGGAAATGATTTCAACATCGGAGATCCGTATTTCCGTTGTTACCCGCGTGGACGATTCCAAGGCAGCCGTCCAGGCGTTGCACACTGCCTTCGGCCTTGATGCAGACGGTGAGGCGGTTGTCTACGGAGGTACCGGGCGATGAGTGCGAATATTGCGGTGGTCGGCGCCACCGGCCAGGTCGGTGGCGTGATTCGAGCCCTGCTTGCCGATCGGAATTTCCCGGTCGGGTCGATGCGTTATATCGCCAGCGCCCGCTCGGCCGGAACCACCTTGCCGTGGCAAGGTGACGAGATTGTGGTGGAAGACATCGCGACCGCCGACCTTTCTGGTATCGACATCGCCCTGTTTTCCGCCGGCGGCACGACTTCCAAGGAATGGGCGCCGAAGTTCGCCCAAGCCGGAGCAATCGTGATCGATAACTCCTCGGCCTGGCGGATGGATCCGGATGTTCCCCTCGTGGTGAGCGAGGTGAATCCATCGGCGATCGAGGAGATGCGCACGGGCATCATCGCGAACCCGAACTGCACCACCATGGCCGCGATGCCGGTACTCAAACCGCTTCATGATGATGCGGGGCTGCGCAGGATGATCGCGATGAGCTACCAGGCGGTCTCCGGAAGTGGCCTCGGCGGTGTGGAGGAACTGGCATCGCAAGTGCATGCAGTTCAGGATCAAGGCATCGAGCAACTCACCTACTCGGGCACGGCAGTCGACTTTCCCGCGCCCAATAAGTACGTCGCGCCGATCGCGTTCAACGTGCTCGCCCAGGCGGGCAACTTCGTGGATGACGGCTCCGGAGAGACCGACGAGGAGCAGAAGTTGCGTAATGAAACACGCAAGATCTTGTCGATTCCCGATCTCGCAGTGAGCGGCACCTGCGTGCGAGTTCCTGTCTTCACGGGTCATTCGCTCGCGATCAACGTCGAGTTCGCCGCGCCGCTGAGTGCCGAGCGCGCTACCGAACTGCTCGGCGGGGCACCGGGTGTGGTGGTAACCGAAGTTCCCACCCCGCTCATGGCTGCGGGGCAGGACCCTTCTTATGTGGGGCGCATTCGACAAGATCCGTCGGTTCCCGACGGCAGGGGTCTCGCGCTATTCGTCAGTGGCGACAACCTGCGCAAGGGCGCTGCGCTGAACGCTGTGCAGATCGCCGAGCTGGTGTTGCCGCGTTTTTTGTAAGCGCAACTAGTAGTCCAGCACTTCATAGTCACGCTCGTATATTGAGCGGACCTTCGCGCGTAATTCGGGTGTGTAGTACTCCTCAACCTTGGCCGAAGCGCCCGTGGAGTTCTTGCAGTAGAAGGTCTCGCGCAGGTCTGTGATTCCGGTCAACTCACTGACTCGATCCCACAATGCATCCAACTGCTCCAAATGAATGGCGTCGTCGTACTGCACCATCCCCCAGCCCAGATGGTCGGCCTGTCTGCGCCAGTGCGGATCCTGTTCGCGTGAAGTCTGCACAGCGATCACATCGAGGAACTGCGCGAAGGTGATCTCCGATGCCGGGATTCCCAGCGCAGCCACGATCGGCTCGCTTTGCTTCAAGCCTTGACCGATTTTCTCCAGGTACCCGGAGAGAACACGCGATGCCGGATCACGCACCACGGTGAACCGCCGATAGGTAGGTGACGTGAACACCTCCTCGAGCAGGTCCGACGGCAACTGGAACGGCTTGACGAAGGGCGTTGCGTTGATGCGGTTGTGCGGTGAGTCCTGCACGCGTTGCACGAGCCCTGGTCCTTTACGTGCTGCCTCGAGGCCGCCGAGCGTGGCCTTCATAGTTCCGCAACCCGCCTTGGGCACCTCCACATAGACGTACTTGTTCACCAGCGAGATGTGCGTATGCATGTTCACCGAACGCCAGCCCAGGGACCTCACGTATTCGCGCGTGACCGGACCCAGGTCGGCACGTGCGGGACGAAGGTCGGGAGTGCTCACCGAACCTCCTTATGACGATGGTGGGGCAGGTGCCTTAGGCACCGGCCCCACCAGAGTCGGGGTGGCGGGATTTGAACCCACGACCTCTTCGTCCCGAACGAAGCGCGCTACCAAGCTGCGCCACACCCCGAGTACCCGATGAGTGCC
>Ga0102945_1000204_pt1 | contig 18884 bp, 35 predicted proteins | sample SalPonred_H2O_MG_FD_78207 | JGI IMG/M metagenome (GOLD analysis project Ga0102945, IMG submission 78207) | Salt pond water microbial communities from South San Francisco under conditions of wetland restoration - Salt Pond MetaG R2_restored_H2O_MG ...
ATCAGATTGCTTACGATCAGCGTGCGATTGAGGGGGAGTTGCGTGTGGTGAAGGAAGTTCTTGGGAGGGCTGATGACCGCGTTTGAGCGCCGACTTGTGACATCGTGTCACAAATGGCTGGGGCCGGAGAATGTGACTTTCGTTGATGGGTGGAAAACTCGTAACAATGGTCGTTGGCGTTACCGTAAGCGCAATGCTCCGGTCATGGCTATCGCTCACCACACGGCGGGTGGGGACTCGAAGGACCCGGATGGGAACCCTGGGGTGGTTCGATATGTCATTCACCGAAGCACAAAGGTTCCTTACGCTAATGCGGTAATTGACTCTGATGGGCATGTTTATATTTGTTCGGCTGGCCCGGTGTGGCACGCGGGTCGTGGCTCGTTCAAGGGCACTCGCTGGGAGCGGTGGGGGATTCCGGACAATATGGCTAATTGGGCGACTTGGGGCACGGAGGTTGTGAGCGCCGGGTTGAAAAAGGATTTCAGTAAGGCTGAGCGTAAGGCTCTCAGGCGGTTGCATTGTGCGTTGCGTGAGGCAGCGAAGTGGCCGGGTTTCAAGTACCGGTTGGCGAATCATAAGGACTGGACGAGCCGGAAGATAGATACGCAATATAGTTGGAAGTGGCTGTTGCGTGGTGCTCGTAGGGTATGGTCTAGGCGTTCGTTCGGTTTGTAGTCTAGGAAAGGCGCGAGGGTATGGGCCTTGCTGACCGTTTCTCTTCTTACGAGAAGCCTCGTATGGGTGCTCGTTGTACGACTTGTCATCTTGAGATGACGTTGCCGAAGGATGACGCGGATGCGTTGATGAAGGCGTTGGCTGATCCGTCTGTGAGTAATTCTGCTATTAGCGAGATATTGAAGTCTGAGGGTTACCAGGTTGGGGAGACTTCTATTCGTCGTCACCGTAAGGGAATGTGTAAGGGTCATGGGTCTGAGTGACAAGTTCTCTGATGAGGGGTTGCAGCAGGCTCAGGAGTTGGAGGACCTTAGGGCGGCTTTGGTTCGGATGCAGCGTGATCTGAAGCGGGCTAAGGCTAAGACGGATCATCTGGTGGAGGCGACGATCTCAGCCGCCCATGACGCTTATTTGGCTCGTCCCCTTGGTGAGATACCGAAGGCCCCTAAAGACCGCCGTAAGGCCCGTCCTGAGGCCGCTTTGTGGCATCTGACGGACTGGCAGGGGGCGAAACTTACGCCGTCCTACAACAGTGATGTTATGCGCAAGCGTGTCCACAGGTTCGTAGACAAGGCCACGGAGATTACGGAGATTCAGCGGAAGGATCACCCGGTCAGGGACTGCTACATCCTTCTGGGTGGGGACATGATTGAGGGTCTGTTCAACTTCCCGACGCAGCCTTTTGAGATCGATGCGACCCTCTTCCAGCAGTTCGTGTCCGTGTCTAACCTGCTGGTTGAGGTGGTGTATCGGGCGCTGAGCGTGTACGAGAACGTGACTGTGGTGGGTGAGTGGGGGAACCACGGAAGGCTTGGTTCTAAGAGGGACGCTGTACCCCGATCTGATAATGCTGACCGGATGACGTATGAGTTGGCTCGTCAGAATCTGTTAGCGAGCGGTGTTGAGAACCTTACTTGGGAGGATTCCGGTGAGGACATTCAGAGGGTACTTATTGGTAACTACCGAGCACTTGTAATACATGGGGATGAGATCGGTAGGAATGGTTACGCTTCAGCGAACACGATTGTGAATCATGTGAATCGCTGGCGTTCGGGTTCTTACCCGTGGGATTTCAGGGATGTGTACGTTGGGCACTATCACACTCACTACCAGCAGTCGCTGGCCGATGGAGCAGGAGCGGTTTATGGAACAGGAAGCACAGAGTCAGACAACCGGTACGCCTCCGTTGGGTTGGCTTCATCGGCGGTCCCTTCACAGCGACTCCACTTCGTCAGCCCAGACAAAGGACGAGTCACCGCGCAGTACCAAATCTGGCTTGACGACTGACCCGACTGTCGCTGTCGATGCTTTGCGCCTGGTAGACGAAGATCGGCAGGAGAAGTACGGGGACTATGAGGAGAACCTGTCTCGCATAGCGGGCATGTGGTCGGCTTATTTGGGTGCGGATATTGACGCTATGGATGTGGCGTTGATGATGGTGCTGCTGAAGACGAGCAGGGCGAAGGCTGGGTACGCTCGGGATAATGCTGTGGACGGGGTAGCATATTTCCTGATCCACGATTCTTTAGCGAGGTACGATGGCTAACGCGAGCCGCAGCCTGATTGCGAAACTTCAGTACGGTGATCTGGTTGTGACGCTGACCGCTGAGGGTGCGTCGTGGAACCCTGATGTTGCGGATGATCTCATCAAGCGCGTGGGCGTGTTGTGGAAGGAATCGTTAGCGTCGATGTTGGACACGAACACTTGGCACGCTGTCGATCCTGACTATGAGGATGACTAAACCCACACTTCTCGCGTGAATACGTGCTGCCATTCTTCTGCCCTGGATTCGATGGTCCAGTTATGTGACACGGTGTCATAAGCGATCGCTGCTGCGCGTTTCCGCGTTTTGTAGTCCAGTAGGTTCTCAATTTGTAGCCTCCACTCTTCCGCTGTGGTTGCTAGGAACCCGGCTCCGTTGTCAGCGAGGAGCCGGTATTCGGGTAGTGGGGATGCTACGAATGGGATTCCAGCGGCAGCGTATTCCAAGCCTTTGATGTTGGACTTTGCTTCGTTGAAGGGAATGTCGGTGAGGGGGACAATTCCAATATCGAACTTTAGATTTGCCGCGTACTCGTAGATGGGGACGATGGGGCTGGTTGTTACTCGCTGCGGGTTGATTCCTACTACTTCAGCGAACGAGGGGGAGTCCGGGTCGTGGCCCGCATGGTGGAACTGAAGGTCGTGTTCCTCTAGGAAGTCTGGCAGCCAGTCCCGTAGTTGATCTAGGTCACCGTTGCGGTAGGAGACTGCCCCTGCCCAGCCCAGAACTGGCTTACGGTTGCTGACCTTTTTCTTCTCAAACTGGTGAAGGTTCACGCCGTTCCTCACCATCACCACATGGGGGTGTTGTTCCATATAGTGAGACAGCAGGAAGGGTGTGGATACTGTGAGAAGGTCGGCTCGTTCGATGACTTCGTTGTAGTGGTCACGGTTGGCTCGCTTGTTCAACTCTGGGTCGGTAACGTGGTATGCCTTGTTCTCTGGTGTAAGCCCGTCGTGGAAGTCATCAATGTCTACGATCAGTTTCTGGCCTAACGATTTCGCTAACTCCATTTGCTTCGGTGCCCAGCGGTCCATGATGAGTTTTAGGACGATAACATCGAAACCGAATAGCCCGGTCTTGCTGGACTCCATCACTCCGTAGCCTCTGTCTGAGTCCCACGCTGGCAGTCCTAGCCGTGAGCGTTGTTGGCAGACTGCCATGGGTAGGTAGCAGCGGTAGTAGGTGCAGCCTGCCGGGGAGATGTTGGGGAACACTCCGTTGAAGTCTCTGCTGATGAATCCGATTGCCATGTCAGCCGATGAACTCGTGGCAGCCGCATTTGCAAGCCCCGCCTTTGTGGGAGTGTTTGCAGGCGATACAGGTGACTGCTTTTTCTTCTAGTGTTTCCATGGGTGGCGCTGGTACAGGAACCTGTACAGGGTTGCCGGGGATCGCGCAGTCGCTGTCGTCCCACTCTTTGCTAACCACATGCTTGCCGGGGTGTCCTGCTGGATGCTCGCAGCGAGCACCATCTTTGTGGAACGCCCAACATTGCTTTACCTCTGACATCAGAATCCTTCCCGTGACACCGTGTCACAACTTATGTAACCCCCCTGGTGGGGCTAGGCCCAGGAGAAACCAAACCTAGCCCCACCGCTCTACCTACCGAACCGGACACGGGGGGGTCAGCCCGGTAGGGAGTTAGCGTGCCCGTGCCTTTCTGATGTCCAGACGAGAATACCCGTCTTTCTCAAAGGCTTCCACCCTTGAGGGTTTCACATCGACCCAGCGCACTTGCCACGAACCTGTGGAACCGTTCACACCAGCGAGCATCGTGGATGCTTCTGTCTTCATTTGCCGTGCTTGCTTCTCCATGTTGCGTGCCTCAACGTACATCTCTACCGCTGACATCAACTCAGGATCATCGATCTGTTCGCCACCTGAGTTCACTTCCAGGGAGCCACGGCAGGCTGTGAAGTGTGAGCAGATGCGTTCGCAGACGGCAGCGGGGATGTCCCGGCTAGCGTCCTCACGATGCTGCACGGCGTAGATGACATCGGTGATCCACGAGTCGATTTCGTCTGTCAGCACGGGGTCCATTTCTTCTACTAGCACCATTGGCTCTTGCTCTTTGCCGGAGCGGTCGAAGTAAACGTTTCCTACGTAGACTGGTTTGCTGTCATCGAACATTCCGGCAGCGATACAGCCCATCGCGTACAGGTGCCGCTGGTACTTGTGCTGCTGACTGGTTCCTTCTCGTTTGATCCACGCGAACCCATCGACTGTCTTGATGTCCAGCACCGTGTTCTCCTGGGGGATAACGATGTCTGGGTGGCCGCTGATCTCCGCACCTGAGGGAAGCGTGGCGGTGACGGTTACGTCGTCGATGCTGCCCATCAGCCAGTCGGGGAACATTTCTTTGATCGCTGCTTCCGCGTAGTTGTGCCATGCGGTGCCGACGGCGGCTGCCATTTTGGGCGTGGAGTCTGTTGCTTCCACACCACGCACCATGAGTGCTGCTTTCTGCCGGCAGAACCCGATGTCGCTAGGCCCAAGCCTGCCCTCGTCGGATTGGACGGAGCGTGCTGAGTTGTTCATGTAGGACGAGAGCGCCGCGCTGATAGCGATTTGGTAGTCCATGGTTACTTGCCCTTTCCGACAGAGGCGATTGCTTTATCAAGCCACCGTGCGAGTGTCATTCCTTGATAAGTGTTCTCCGTGACCTTCTCTTCGGTCATCTTCTTCTTCAGTTCCAGCAGGCCGGGGACGTTCTTCTCACCGACCATGCCTTTCATGGCACCGATCCACTCTTCAGCGCCTTCACTGTCCGGCACGCCGTCCGATACATCTGTCACAGCAGGTTCGGGTTCGCCTTCGGGCTGTGACACGGTGTCACGGTCTAGGGTGCGTCCGATGACGTCTTTCAGGGAGCCGTTGTCGTACAGGGACAGGCCGAATTGTGTGCCTAGGTTGATCGCTGCTCTCTTGAGAGCGTCGGATTCGGCGGTTTTTACTGCCATGTCGTGTGCTTCGCCTCGCTGGGGGAGGTTGGCTGAGCCGACAGCGGCTTCGGTGTAGGTGGCTCCTGTGGCGTGGAGGCGCAGTTGGCCTACGACTTTGTATCCCACGACTGTCTTGTCGCCGTTGATGCTCTCGAACATGAGTTCTGCTGAGAGGACATCCCATGACCAGTTGAGGAAGCCGAAGATGCGGTTGAGGTGGGCTTTTACGTCCCAGGCTTCTAGGTATGAGAGGGAGCGACCGCCGCCGCCTTGCCGCTTGGCTACTCGTGATGGGTTGAGTGGCTTGAGTAATTGTTGGTATTGCTGCTCGTTGAGCATGATATTCTCCTGTTCGTTGTTGTTTGTACTATCCTATCATGTTTTGGAGTAGAAGTAAATGAGCATCAGGTACACCCACTTTTACGATGAGTTCCAAGCCTTACTGGACTCCATGTACCACGACTCCGACCAATCACAACGCCTCAACAATCTTCAGCAACTCTATAAAGACGGTGTGACACTCCTCATCAGAGCGAGAGATGAAGCCGCATACGAACTACGCACCCGCTATTCCAGCGAAGACTCAGAGATGCTGGCGGGTGTCAGCCGCAGGTACATCGACTATTGGGCGAACCGGCACCGCAAGCGCAACGCTCTTCCCCCGTTGAAGAAGAAGCGCCGTGTCGATCTATCAGATGCAATAGACCTGAGCGGTGGCGCTGCTTCCCCTCAGACTTCACCGCTCAGGTCTGCTGACGAGCCTACCATCGGCGGTTAGGTACCACCATCCATCGAACATTCGCACTCTGACTTGCTGCGGGTCAGCCGTCTGATCCACCAGCCAGCCCATTCCAGCGGCGTGTTTTCTGTCTCGTTCGATTCGATCATGGCAGGCAGGATGCAGCATGAGTCCATTAGCAGCCCCGCCCGAATCGCTCCTGCTGGTACCACCCATTCCTCTGGGTCGTCGGTGGTGGAAATGCCATGTGCTACCCGTAGAACCGCACAACTCGCAGCGGTCTTTGGCCCTGCCCCGTATGAGGTTTCTTGTTTCGTCATCGAACGCTCCTCCTGGTTTCTGTGACACGGTGTCACTTCTTCATTAGCCCGTAGATCGCACCGCCGATTGCAAACGCTGCGCCCCCGATTATGTAAATGCCGTACTCAGTCCATGTGACTGTGAACCATGCTGCCATTACTTGTATCCCGCTTCCTTGAGGAGTTGCACCAACATCCAGAGTGGGAGACTGGCGTACTGCTGTGCTGCATCTGTTTGTCCTCGTTTCTTGTGAACAACTGCTCCAAGTTGTCCACCGTTTGCGTGACGCTCTCGCTCCAACTCCCCCAGCCAGCCTGAGAGGTCCATCGACTTCTGATTTTTACATTCGATTGTGAAGGGTCCGAATGAACTGTGACTAACACCGTGAATGTCTCCTCGGTCGTCACTCCATCCGGCACGGGTACGTTCAGCGTCAAACCCGTGTTCTTTGAGGTAATCGACGATGAGTCGTTCATACGCTGATCCTTTCTGCTTCTGTGGGTTGGTCACCAGTACCGTCCACACTCTTTGTGCGTGCAGCGGAACAGGTATCGGTTTGTGCGGATGTGGTATGAGTAGCCGCAATGGGGGCAGAACTCAAAGTCGATCCGCTCAATGAAGTCGGGTCGGTATTCGCTGGGGTTTAGATAATCAGCCAAGACAATTACTCCCTGGGTAGTACCAATGTTTCGCTCCCTCGCCGTGCCGCCAAACCGTGTAGAACGCTGCGTCTTGCCAGTAGCGATTCCACTTATGGATCGGCTTCTTGCGTAGAGCCTTCACTTCTTTCTTCCTGTCAGCGTGCTCAGGCATCAGCATATGTGTCAGCGATACGCGCCATTGAGAGTCAAGGAACTGATACGCGCCTCTCGCTGACGATGACCCGTTCGCTGCACGGTAGTTGAATCGGGACTCTCGCCGCATGATGCACTTGCGGTTGTCCTCCCATTTCTTCTTGTACCACTTGCCTTGGTACAGCGACGGCTCAAACCCTTTCATGTCGTGTGCCGCCTGCATGTCTGCTGGGTGCGCTGACATTGGTGCCAGAGCGATTGCTCCTGCTAGCAGAGTTGCTGCGATCATGGTTCCTCCTAGAAATTGTGACCGCACTCAGGGCACTTGTGCTTACGGCCTTGTTCGTCAGTATCACGACCATACACAAACTGTGGAAGGACGTAGATGCGGCACTTGTCTCGCTTTTGGGTTAGGCGAGCGATCTTATTGCTTTTGTGAAGCACAGAGAGCACTCCGCTAGCGGTTCCGTGATGCCACCCTGTTCGTTCAGAGATTTCTTTCCATGTCGCACCGTGACCCTCCATGACGTACAGCATGTTCATTACTTTCCGCTGCCTGTATTTGGTGCCACCGCTTCTGTCAGCGGAGTCAGCACGTTCTTTGCTCGTATCGGTTCCTGACCATCCGCTAGACCCGTTGTACGGCAGGCTTACGTCGTCGTTTTCTACGAGGAGGCTCCACAATGTCTCCCCGTCGCCGTTCGCTTTCGATAGTTGCTTCCTGTCCATGTTCCTTCTCCCGTTTCTTGTCGCAGTCACAGTTACACCACCAGATTTGCGCTAGTGGGCCGATTACATAGGGCTTGCATTGGTCGTGTTGGTTGGTGGTACACCAGCCGCAGCGGTAACTACTCACCTAGTCGCCTTCGTTCCATCTGCCATTCAGCGAGCGTGTCTTCTGCGTATGACTGCTCGTCTTGGCACTCCTCGCAGGAGCCACGAACGTCGTGGTGGCAGGGATCGGGTGGTTCGATTGGTGGTTCCATTACTTTTCTCCTGTTCTGTGACACGGTGTCACGATTTGTCGTACTTGTCGGCGTAGAGAACTTCCCACTCGTCTTCATAGATCGGTGCCCAAGGCATCACATCCGATTGTTTGACCGCTACCGGGAAGCGTCGGTCAGTTGCACGGTCACCACGCCACGCACCCAGGCGCATCAGGCGGCGACCATTGCTCGTCGGTAGCGGCTGCATACCGTAACCGAAGTCAGGCCAGCGCAACCAGTAAGACGATCCTTCTGGCCGCATGTTGTTCCTGTCGTTCATGTGGCCGTGTCCTGCGTGGTGTTCGACCAGGACGGAGCAGTTGATCTCCTGTCTGATCCTGTCCACAACGGATTGGATCGCTCTGACTGATCGGTGCGTGTCATCGGATACGTCCGTCAGTTTGTATGCCGTCCCCATGTACAGAATGTCGGGGTTGTAATGTACAACTCGTCGGATCACCTCGCTTCTGTCTCGTGTTTGCAGTAGGTCGATGACGCGCCTCTTCATGGAGCGCCAGTCGGGTTCAGCGTCGGGTGCTATCTCGTTCAGCGTGGGAACGATCTTGTCCAGGTTCCCTCTGGCTTGGAACTCGTTGTTCTCAACGTCGATGAACAGCACCCTTTTCGGTTCGGTTCGTTCCAGGGAGAACGTGTCCACGCCGTAAGCAGCACCCGTGAGCATCTGGTACACGAACACGGATTTGCCTCCACCTTCGCTGCCCGTCAGCACTAGCCTCTCGTTGCGCTTCAGTAGATCAGGCAAAGTGAACGGCTCACTTTCGATCTGCATGGACATGATGTCTTGCAGCGTCCACGTATCGTCGTTCGTGTCGGCTGGCCTTGGCATGTCCTTGAGGTCACCCTGCACAGTTTCAGCGATCTCGTAAGCGTCAGCGTCAGCAGATTTGATTCTCTGCAAACCCCGGCTTAGAGCCGCCTCAACATGCCGCTTAGAGGACACCTCACGGATTTTCTCGGCGTAGTAGCGGGGTGTACCGGTGAAGCCGCTGGACATGATTCGCACGGCGTACAGGTGGAACTCTTTGCCGTGCTTCATGGCCTCATCGATCACCCACGCGGATAGCGAATCGACCTCATCGGTTGAGCCGCGTTCGATCAACTCCGCTAACCGCCGGGGATGCCCTTCGTCAAAGTCGTCGGGGCTGATGAGCGAGAACAGCGTGTCTGCTCCTCCCCACATCCCTGAGTAAAGGGCACCCTCCTGCCATTCGATCTCATTCACTTGGCGCGTCCTGTTCGCTAGGGATCATGTCGATAGCGAGCCGCAGGGCATCCTGGGCGCAACCGATGGAGCAGCAGTCGAACGAGTCATTCAGCAGCGAGTTCTTCGCATAATCGTCCTTCCACCACCAGTGATACATGATCGGCTGATTCATGCTGACCCGCACCCAGCCAGGGAACTCCTCGCCCAGCGTGTGATCCGGCCAGTCATTCAGCATTTCCGTGTTTCCACACATATCGCACTTGAGGGATCGTCCGTACATTTTTTTCTCCTGTCATCTCATGAGCATGTTCATCGCTGAACACGAGTGGGACTTGCTTGGGTTGTACTTGCGCTTGCAGTAAGGACACTTAGTCGATGACACGGTGTCACTAATGGTTCTTGATGGTTCTTGATGGTTCTTAGGGGACGGATTTCCGCTCTCCCGGTCTTGGATTTCCGCTCTCCCGGTCGTGGAGTTCCGGGGCGGAACTGACTTCCGGGCTATCAAACGGTAGCGAGTGGAGTTGATGCCATTGGACTGCTCAACGATCTCCAAGAACCCATCACCCACCATCTGTGACACGGTGTCACGAACATGACGTTCCGTGCAGCGGGCCTTCTTAGCGAGAATGGGTTGAGAAGGCCAACACAAGCCGTCATCGTTAGCGAAGTCAGCCAACGCTAGATGCAGCAGCAACGCCTTACCCTGATATGGGGACTGATCCCACACCCAAGACATGATCTTGATAGACACTATGCTCCTCACTTGTAGCGAAGGAGCCGCTGTGACACAATGTCACACGTACAGAACGGCTCCTTCTGTACCAACCCCCGGTGGATTGCACTCCACGCGGGGGATTACTTATTTTACGGTGCCCCTGGGGGGCAGTCAAGGGGTGACCGGGACCCCCCGCGACATTTGCCACAAGAGGCCCCGGTTAGCCACCACCTAGAACGGGATTTCCGTGCCGCCGAGAGCCTCTTTCGCGGCTTCGACGTTCCCCACGGCATCCATTGTGCGCTGGGTCTTGGCTGGCCCCCAGCGAACGCTAACCCCGATGCTGTCAGCAGCGATCTGATACTCCTGACGCTTGGTTCCTTCGACCTCGTACTCACGCATCTTCAGTTTCCCGGTAACGAGGATGCTGTCACCGGGCGTGATGGATTCGACCAGGTGTTCAGCGCCATGACCGATGATGATGTTGATGTAAAGAGGGTCACCGTCGGTCCAGTTGCCGGTAGCGTCACGCTTGCGCTCTTTCGCTGAGCATCGGATCTTTGCCCAAGCGTTCCCTTTGTCTGTGAACCGTATCTCTGGGTCTTTCACGACCCCGAACTCGCCGCTAATGGTTGGCAGCATGTCACTCTCCTTCTATGCGCTCTCTGAGCGTTTCGTAATGGGCGGTTAGTAGCGGTATGAAGTTGTGTAGCCGCATGGCAACCCAAGCGTCGGCTGGGCTGTCCATGGAGTAGTCGTAGCGGATGAGCATGTGCGGCTTGTCGTCATCGCTGAAGCGGATAGCGTCATGCCACTCGTCTAGTTTCCGTGCCGTCGTCAGGCTGATCCGGTACGGGCTTGGTGCGTCGATCTCACTCGTCCCTGACCAATGCAAGCCAGGTATCCCCGACGAGCCGGTTAGGTAGCGGGTAAGAGCGAGGCTTTTGTCTCTGCGCCTACCCATCAGCCGAGGTAGCGAATGTAGATGTCGTTCCGCGCACCGTTGTCAGTCTTGCGAGTGGTGACCTCCCAATGCTGCTTCATGTGCAGGTGTGCGGCATTCTCGTCGTTGTATTTGCCATGTAGGAAGGCTTTGTATTTGCCTCGCCTTATTGCTGTTGCTATGCCGGGGCTGAAGTTTCCGACATTGGCCCATTTGCCACGGTTAGCACGCAGAGTTTCAGCGATCTCCTCCCATCTCTTGCTCCGTTGTCCTCGTTCTTCCGGGGGTGGGTCTACGAACTCCATGTTAGTTCTCCTTTCGTGTGTCTAGGTGAAATTACCACTCGTGACACCGTGTCACAAACTAAAGAGGAGAGAGGGCTACGTGCCAGGGCGGGCCGCAGCCCCCTCTCCCGTCATTGGGTCAGGAACTAACGTCCTGAATCTCTACCTCAACGTCATCGAAAGACACGTTCTTAGCGGCACGAGTGAGAATGTCGTCAGAGTCGTAGTGCTCCCCTTCACCATCGTCGATCATCTCTCGCGCTTCGTCCTCAGTCTTAGCCTCAACGGTGACACTGGTGGTGGTACGGATAGTGCCCGTCACCTCAATCTCAATGGTGAACTCACGCTTACGCTCAGGCAACTCCCACCCATCAGGCAGAGCGGCGTTCACTTCGTCGATGATCTCATCGAACTCCGTGCACCAGCCACGGTTCTCAGCCTCTTCGATCAGTCGCATACCGATCACACCCAAAGCACGGTCACGATCATCGCGCATCTTCCTGTTCTCAGCCTCAACGCGATCAAGGCGCAGAGCCTCGTTATTCAGGGCAGCGATCACCTCACCGATACCGGGGTTGATGTTGGGTCGGGTGAACATGCCAGCGACACGGGCTGGGCTACGCACCCAATCCAGAGGCGCACCGTTCGGATGCATCTGGCCGCTGATCTCGTTCTCGCCTTGCTCGTTGCGTCGGAAGAAGCCATTGGCTTCGACGGTCTGCCGCATGTTCGTCACCTTGGGCAGCGGCGGCGTGATTACTGTGTGCTCGTTCATCTTGTTTTCTCCTGTTCATTAGTGGTGGTGGTTGTGACACGGTGTCACGGATATTCAGTTGTGAGGGAGGGGGCAGCCGGGGGATGACCGCCCCCTCCCAGTCCCGTTAGCCGTTCAGAGTCTCCCAATCAGGTTCGGGTGAACCTAGAGACTCGTTCAGGTCAGCAAGGGCAGCACCGAGTAGGTGAGTCGGTATCGGGGCAGGGTTGATGGTCGCTGCCTCCGATGGGTCGATCTCTTCGCCCGTTTCGATGCTTACTACCTTGTCAGCCATGTGGCTCCTTTCGTTGATGGGATGTATCCCATCCTATCATACCCTCTCCCCGTAGGTCAATAGGCTAACCTAAACCCATGCCCAACAGAGCAGAATTAGCGAGATTCCAGCGACTAGCGAAGCCACAAGCAGACGGATGTTGGCTATGGACAGGGCCACACGGAACACAAGACGGCTACGGCAAGTTCCAACCCAGCCCAGGCCAACGCAAAGTCATGGCCCACCGATGGTCATACGAAGTGCATAACGGGCCAATACCAGACGGATACCAAATAGATCACAAATGCCACAGCGACGACGAGTCCTGCCCAGGTGGGCCAGATTGCCGACACCGTAGATGCGTCAATCCAGCCCACCTAGAAGCAGTAACCGCTAGCGAGAACACCATCCGACAGCGGCACTACGAACGAGCGAGGACAGAGTGCCCCAAAGGTCACCCATACGAGGGGGACAACCTCATTGTGGGGTCGGATGGTCGTCGTCGCTGCCGAGAATGTGATCGCCGTCGGAAACGAGGCCGCCGGAAAGATCAGTCACCGCTTGCAGCATCGCCATGACATGCACGGCCTGATCCTTCGTCAGCGGCACACTCTCACCAGCCTCCCAATCCATCCCCGTGATGATCGCATCCCCCACAAGGAACCTCTCAAAGCCAGAGATCATGCTGGCGAACAGCGACGCAGCAGGGTTCGGCTTCATGTCATGCAGCAAGCCTTCCTCGTTCACCCAAAGGTCTAGGTCGAACGACTCAAGCAAACCGAACGCATCCCACGACATAGACACGCACTCCACGCGCCCACCGACAGCCTCTTGGAGCCGCTTCAGACCGACAGTCGTGTCCTCTACCTCCTGATGACGCATAGCCCAGGCTGAAACATCATCCGGAGCGTCTTTCTTTTCGCTCAGGGTTATCACGTACCCACTCATCACTTACCTCCTTGTGACACGGTGTCACGGTTAGCGACACAAGCGGCAATGAACCGCTCATGGTCGAACATCGGGTTCTCTTCCTGGAAGAACACAGCCAGCCGCCCTGCTATCTGCATGGTGGTGGCAGCGTCGTTCCTTTCGTCCCACAGGGCATCGTTGATGACCCCTGCGATAGCGGTGAAGTGCTTCTTCGTCATGCTCACGATGCTTTCTCCTTGTTCCGTTCCTCTAGCCACCCGATCCAGTCGGAGTGGCAGTCCTCGCACAGATCCCATTCCTGGGTGATGAGTGCTTCGCAGTCACGGCAGCGATGCGTGTCAGGCATGAGCCAGCACCTCGCATCCGTCCTGCTGCTCACAATGGTCACGACATGACCCACACGAACCGCACCATCCGATGCCGTCCATCTCCACGGCGTACTGTTCGCCGCCGCACGTATCGCACGTAGGCTCAACGTCGTTGAGATAGCAGTCCCCTGCCTCGTGGTCGCACCCAAGGTGACGACTGGCGTGGTAGTTGGGTGACTCGTAGTCGCATGGCAGCCCGTCGGTGTGACCGCACGCTGGATAGTCCTCGCACATAGCCATAATTACTCCTCTCCCATGTGTAGTGAGTAATGTCCCGCGTCGCCGCCAGCGCAGCCTGGACACCCTTCTGGGTGACCTTCGGTGATCTCCCATCCACCTACGGTCGGATCGTCCAGCCATTCTTGGACGTTCCAGTTGTTCGTGTTCTCGTCGTCATCTGCGAACAGATAAACGGTGAGTGTGATTGGTTTAGCCATTGTTTCCTCCTGGTTGTGACACGGTGTCACGCGCACCGTGCGTACTTCTCTCGGATGTCCCACGAATCGTGATGCTTTCCCCGCTGTGGGCGGCGGGAAACTTTGGTGCGCCAGTCGGCTTGCCGCAACGTCGCATGACGCATCCTTTCGGCACGCTTACGCCGATACACGGCGAGGAATACATGGACTGTGCCGCGCCGCTTAGCCTCCCGATAGAGGGCAGCGACAACGATCTGGTTCGCTGGGCTGGTGAGCGATACGTCCATGGACTCGTAGGCCCAATGGTCGTCCATGTGTTGTTGGTCGGTCATACACACGATGCACGTAGCCATGTCAGATTTCCTCCGTACACATCGTTTCGATCACCGTGTCACCACAGTCGGTGCAGACGATGAGTTGGCAGTAGCCGTCAGCGCACTCGTCGCAGTCCAGCCAGCGAGCGTCAGAGTTGCAGCACTCTGATTGGATTACTGTTCCTTCCGGTGTTACAGCGAGCATGACTATTTCTCCTGTTCTTGTCGTTGGCACAGATAGCACTCAGTTGTGCCGTCTTGGTGGATGGTGAGGTAGCAGTACGGATAGAGGTGGTCGCAGCAGTCCGTCTTGCGAGCCTGCTCGTAGTCCTCGCAGTAGTGGCACCAGACTTCTTGTGACACCGTGTCACGAGGCTCGTGATGGTGCGCCCCAAGTTGAGGCCCACCACACACAGAGCATGTGTTGGTCAGGTACGTGTACGGCTCAGAGGTTTTCGACATAGCCCACCAACCCCATGAGAGCAGTCACCAACACGACTGCGACGAAACCGAACATGAACGAGACATAACGGCGACCTGCGCGGGTCAGAGTCCCGTCACCGTTGAGGTCGAACCACACAGCCCACAGCGCGAACAGCGCGTTAGGGATGAGCAGTAGCAGCGCACCGAATAGCAAGGCAGCCATGTCACGCCTCACAATCAGCGAGCGGGTGGCACATGCTGTGAACACCGTCTTCGTGCAGCCGGATAACGGCGTAGTTTTGCGGGTCACCCATAGGCCCGTGGCCTTGGCAGTAATCAACGTGGTCGCCGCACGCTGGGCATGGGCCGAGTTCAGCGAAGTATTCCCCGTATTGGTCGGGAGCGACGAACTCCATGATTTGGTTGAGTGCTTGTAGTTGTGTGGGTGGGTTATCGGTAGTGAATTGTCCACCGATGGTCATGGGGTATGGCATTTCTCGTACCCCGTCGCGGTCGAAGTAGAACTCCACCATGAGTGAGCCGTTCCACTCTGCGTATTGGCCTTGGCCTAGTCGTACTCGCATGGTCTTTGCCTCCTTAGGGCTTGGACTCGTGGCTGTGACACGGTGTCACATCCGGTGTGGCTGTGGGTATTCCCCAACCATCACTACATATCCTACCCTATCCCGGCTTGTGAGTCAATGGGGGTGCCTTCCCGTCACAACCAAATAGGCAGTAGCGGCCACCCAGCCCCGTGACACGGTGTCACATCTCCACGGGCAGCGGCAGCGAATGATCCCCCGCTCAGGTCGGCTGTCCTCCACGTAGGCAGGTCGCGCCTCGATAACGTAGGAAGAACCGGGCGGCGTTAGCCGCGCCGCGTTAGCCGCGGGCACGCCAAAGCCCCCGACACCCTTTCGGATGCCGGGGGCTTTGGGGCTTTGCCGGTTAGGAAGCCTTAGCGACTCCCGCCGTCTGCGCGGCTTGGATGCGCTTGGCGTTAGCGGCCAACACTCCAAGGAAGAGCGCTTGCTCTTCGGGGGTGCCGTCTTCGATCACGCGATCCGTTAGGGCCTTGAGGGTGCCGCTAGCGGCTTCGATTAGTTCCCGCACGCTCTTCGGGGTCTTGGGCTTCCCTTCCGCCTTGGGCTTGGATGCGCCGCGGGCCTTGGTGGAAGCCTTGGCGATAACTTCCGACATGTCGGCCTTGGCGTCGGCCTTGAGGATCGCTTCCCCAACCATCCCGTAGCGGCGCACCCTCTGGGCAGCGGTGTTTTGCTTGATTGTCTGCCCCTGTTCCTTGGCAAGCGCAACCACCTCACGTGCGATAGCGGCATTAGTTTCGCCGCCCGCTAGCCGCTTGGCGATAACCGGCCCAAGGGTCGCCACCTTGGTTTCGTATTCCGTCTCGGCCGTCATCAGCGAATAGACGATTGCGCCGGAGGACTCCGGCACCTCTGTGACCTTGGCGTAGGGGTCGGGCTTGGTGCTGGCCTTGGTGGCCTTGGCCTTGGTGCTGGCCTTGGTTGCGCGCTTGCTGGTGGTGCTGGTCTTGCTGGTGTTGGTAGCCATGGTGGCCCCTTTCCCGTGTCTGCCCTAGGGCTGATCCCTAGGTGCTAAGAGCAACCTTACACCATGGTCTCCCGCCAAGCAATACCGGCCCCTATCCCGTGTCGTGACACCGTGTCACAAGCCAAGCCCGCCCACCCGCCAACCGCCCATAGCGACCAACCACGGGAAGCCCCACCACCCATAGGCGAAACACAACACCACCACCCCACCCCCACCCACCACGAAACACCACAGGGGTCGGGTGTCTGACTGTCCGATGGTGTCCCGTGTTGTGACACCGTGTCACGAAACGGCGCGAAGTCTGACCGGGGTGCTGCCGACACCCCTCCCCCCCTATACATATACTCATTGGCTGCCTAAATATGGGTCATATGGGGTTTGTTTTGGGTTTACTGGTAAGTCTTACTGGTAATTACTGGTAATTACTGGTAAAACTGGGTGGGTGGATAGCAATAGCACGAGGTCGCGGCGGGACAGGCTGCAATTGAGTGTTTTGCTGGATGCCGGTCTGGTCGTAAATCTGCGGTCGGCTGCTCGTCAGCGGGGCGTGACGTTGGCTTCGCTTGTGGAGAGAGCGTTGGAGGTGGAGTTGGATGGTTACGTTGATGTTGGAGCCGGAGGTGGAGGCGGCGTTGCGGCACAAGGCAGCGTTGAGCGAAACGTCGGTGGACGAGATCGCGTCGATGGTTCTGTCTCGCCTGATTCTGGACGACGAGTAGCACCGGATTGGGACGCTATTCTTGCTGAGGGTCGTGGGGCGAGAGTTTTGACTCCTGATCGTGACACGGTGTCACAGGTGCCTGACCCGTTGGAGGAGATCGCGTGACGCTTGGGGCGGTCTGGTCGCAATGGGTGTATCGCATGTTGTTGGAGGAAGGTTCTGACGTTGAGGAAAGTTGATCTCAACCGTTGGGAAAAGTACTTCCAGGCCAGGAATGAGGGCGTGGGGGTTGATGCTGCCGCGAGGAAGGCGAGGATCAGCGTCAGCACGGCGTACCGGTTTGAGCGCGGCGACCCGTCTAGCGGCGGGTTGGAGGCGGCAGCGACTCTTGGCATCAACATGGTTGCGGGGAATCTGGTGTCGCAACCGATTTCTGCTGAGGCTCAGCGGGCGTTGGAGGATTTCGCTTATTTCCGGCTCCGCTACTTTGGCCGCAAGAGCACCCCTTGGCAGGAACGCGCCGCGTATGAGGTGATGCGTTCTGTTGAGTCGAACGACCGGGAATACGTGGTGATGAACGAACCACCCGGTAGTGGTAAATCGACGCTGTTCACGAACGATATTCCGTGCTGGCTGATCGCTAGGAACCGGCGGTTACGCATCCAGATTGGTTCCCGTACGGAACGTCAGGCCCGAATGTATGTGGGTCGTATCAAGAGGGCACTTGAGCGGGACGCGCCGTTGAAGGCGGCTGCTGACGATTTGGAGAGGGGGATCGCTTTCGATGCGGAGGCGTGCCTGCAAGACGACTTTGGTGTCTTCAAGCCGGAGGGTCGTACTGACTTGTGGCGGGCCGAAGCGCTCGTGGTGCGGCAAATCGACGGAGTGCAGTTGGATGACAAGGAACCGACAGTTTCCGCGTGGGGCCAAGACAGCGGTTTTCTTGGTGGCCGCTTTGATTTCGTTCTGTGGGACGACTTGGTGGATCGGAAGAACACGAAAACCATTGAGTCGAAAGACCTGATCCGGGAGTGGTGGGACGCGGAAGCGGAAACCCGTTTGGAGCCTGGTGGCACGCTCGTCCTTCAGGGGCAGCGGATCGCGCACGATGACCTGTACCGCTACTGCCTGGATAAGCGGAACATGCAGGAGCAGGCTAAGTACCGGCATATTGTGTATAAGGCTCACGATGAGGAGTTGTGTACGGGGAACCATGATGATGTGGAGCCGTGGCCGAAGGGCTGCCTCCTTGACCCTCACCGGTTGCCGTGGAACCACTTGGAAACCCTGAAGCACAACAATCCGCGTTCGTTCGCTGTGATGTATCAGCAGGAGGACGGCGATGTTGTGGGTGGCCTCGTTGATCCTGAGTGGATCACGGGCGGCGTGGACGCTGAGGGCTACCCGGCCCCTGGGTGTTTGGATAAGGAGCGCGTGTTCCTAGACCCGCCAGCGCACTTGATCGACAATGATGCGTGGTCGTTCATCACCGTGGACCCCAGCCCTACGGAGTGGTGGGGCGTGATTTGGTGGTTGTATGACCCTGAGTCTGGGAACCGGTACATCATTGATTTGCATAAGAAACGCATGAACCCTGAGCAGTTCCTGTCGCTAGACTTGAACACGTTTGATTGGGACGGGCTGATTCATGAGATGTATTGGGAGTCTGTCGATTTGGACATTCCGATCTCTCATGTGGTGGTTGAGGTGAACGCCGCCCAAAGGTGGCTTCTCAGCCAGCCGCATGTTCAGAAGTGGTCAGCGATGACTGGCGTGTCTTTCGTTCCTCATACGACGAGCGTGAACAAGCAGGACCCGAAGTACGGGTTGGAGTCGATTGGTGACTTGTTCCGGCAGGGGATGATTCGGATACCTTGGGGAGACATGACTACTCGTACCCGATGCCAACACTTGATTGATGAGGCAACACGGTACCCTGACTACGACACAACAGATTTGATTATGAGTACATGGTTCGGGAAGTTAGCGGTAGAGAACCATTACACTCCTCGTAGG
>Ga0102945_1000207_pt1 | contig 18780 bp, 17 predicted proteins | sample SalPonred_H2O_MG_FD_78207 | JGI IMG/M metagenome (GOLD analysis project Ga0102945, IMG submission 78207) | Salt pond water microbial communities from South San Francisco under conditions of wetland restoration - Salt Pond MetaG R2_restored_H2O_MG ...
CCGGGGTATCTCACTAATCCCACAATCGACAGGCTTGAACGTAACCAGAGGGTTACTGCTGGGATTCCCGCCGAGTTTGGGGGGGAGTCCGGTAGCAATATCCGTACTGGACGCAGAGGTGACGCTGTTCTTTCCGCTGTCATTGACTATCCCGTAGCGGAAGCGCAAGAAACGTTCGCCTACTCGTTGCAGGAGGAGAACAAGGTCGCTATGGAGTTGGCGAAGTCGTGGGATGGTGGCACGGAGCGCACCATTTTCGTGGGTACGGGTAACTCAACTCGCCCGGTCACATACGTCGCCAACGAGACATTTGAGACAACTGAGCATGTCGTGTCTTACCCCGCTAGCGGCGCTGACATCAACAGCCTGATTATTGGTATTGGGCAGCGGGTGGGTCTTGGAACTATGTCCAAGATGACTGCTGCGACTCTTGACCCGTACATCGACAATCCCGAAGTTGAGCATGACACGATCATTGCAGAGGGGTTGGAGCAAGCACTCATGTCGGGTCTGCAACAGCAGGCAGCGGCGGGTCAGATACCTCCGGTGACTGTGGCGAAACTGATGAAACTTGTTTCTGACGACAAGATGGAACTCGCTGAAGCATTGGATAAGGTCACTAAGGATGCTTTGGAAGAGCAGCAGAAGAAGGAGCAGGAGCAGCAGGCTATGGCTCAGCAGGCGATGAGTCCTGAAGAGGCTGCTGCTGGCGCGACTGTGGGGGCTATGGCTGGCCCTCAGTCACCTATTCCTGGCGGTGACGCTATGCCGGGTATGGCTGCTTTGGGTGACATGCTTGGTCAGTTGCGTCGTCCGGCTATGACTGTTCAACCGATGCGTGGAGTTGAGAGAGGAGCGGTCTAATGCCTCGTGGTCGTGGAGGTAAGCGGCAGGGAACTCCCGGTAAGGCTTACACGAACCGCACGGACATGATGACTAACTACGACATGGATCAGGGTTCTCCCGCTGCCGGTGGTGTTGAAGGCCGTGACACCGTGTCACAACCTGTACTGCCGGTGTATCCGGAGCAGATACCGTCGCTGACAACCCCAACGATGCGTCCTGGTGAAGCGATCACGGATGGTTTGGGTGTGGGGCCTGGTCGTGGTCGTGAGGCGATGACGAATATGGACCCGCGTTTGACGGAAACACAGAAGTTGAAGAAGTGGTTGCCGTTGTTGGAGCCGATTGCTCGTAGCCCAGAAACACCTGACTCTGTTCGTACACTTGTTCGATACATTAGAGGTTCGTAATGACTGCTGCGTTTGAGCGGAATCTAGCGGCGTTCACGGAAGCGTTGGGTGTGGAGAACGCTCCCACGGTTATCACAATGTCGCTTGTGCCGTGGCCGGATGATGCTTCTCGTAATCAATTCATCAAAGACCTGACTGGTCGGGATATTCCAGAGATGAACTCTTATGGCTAAAACTCAGAACAGGGACGTTACTGGTAAGGGTTGGGAAGATTGGAGTTTCACCTACCCTGAGGGCGACCCGAACATTGATGCGTCTACGTTCGGTATTTATCCGACGGCTTCTGGTTTAGAGGCAGCGCAGCAAGTCGTTATGCCTATGTCTGTTGGTGGGGCGCAGCAGCAGATGGGTATGCCTGGTGTTGGCGTGAATCCCGCTACCGCTAGTCAGCCTGGGGTGATGCAGGGCGCTGGCGGCGGGCTAGTGGGAATGAACACTCCTGCTGCTGATTTTTTGTCCCCGCAGGAGCAGGCTCCTGTTCAGGAGTATTTATCTGACCCTGAGCAGTTGCGTACGCAGGGCGTGATGGATACCGCTAAGTCGTGGCTGTCCAACCTGTTTGATTATGAAGACAAGAAAGAAACCGGCATTGAGTCGGTGTGGGATGGGTTTCTGCGGGGCGTTGATTGGGGTTATGACCGTCTTAGCCAACTGACAGCGGCTGGTATCTCTGGTTTGCCTGGTGGCATGAGAACGCTGACCTGGGATGAAGCCGGGGAAGTTTCTGTTGGTCAAGCCGTTGTGGGTTCGATGGGTGCTGCGGCTGGCCGCATGGAACGTGGGGAGATGACGGCTGGTGACTGGCTGACTCTTCCTGGCGTTGCCCTGTCTACTGCTTTGGCGCAGATTGATACAGAGAATGTCGCTCAGGACGCTGATTTTGATATTACGGATGAGGCTCAGAGGAAAGCGGCGTTCAGCGACAGCACCGCTGGCCGGATTTCTAGCGGCATCACAGACGCTGCTTTTGTGATCTTCGGTGACCCGTTGATCTTCGGCGGCAAGTTTCTGAAGGTTGGCCGGTTGCGCTACCTGGATCGCCCGATTGAAACTCAGAAAGACATTGACCGGGTTGTTGATAACTTGGATGCGGGTCGTGCTGCTGTGTCGTCGCAGGACCCTGCACAGATCGCTCGTATGGCTCCTGAGGCTCAGTTCGCTAATTGGGTCACTCAGAAGGGTGAGAACGGCGAGAAACTGGTGACTCGCAGCGAGATAATGAACCATCGTGTCGTCCGGTATGCAACGAATCGTGATGGTATCGCTAGCGCGTTGAATAATGCTGAGAACTATGACGAAGCGGCTTTGATTATTCGTGCAGCGGTTGGGGATGCTACTGCTCAGTCCGATCTTCTTCGTTTGCGTGCTGATCTTGCTATTGAGATTGGTGATGCTCGCCGCCAGTTGAATATGCAGCGGTTCCATATGGACCCGACCACTAAAGCGAAGATGACGAAGCAGGCTGAGCGGCAAGTTGATTTGGCGCTTACTCAGCATGAGCAGACTGTCAATTCGTTGAAGGCTCGTGGTTTGAGCGAGGCCGAGTTGAGGGCTACTCCTGAGTTTCAACGGTCGAAGGCCCGCCTGGATGCGGCGAATGAAACGTGGGTGTTCACTGACTCTCTTGATGAGTCAATGATTGATCCTCTGAACCCGATGAACTTCACCGCTGATACTGCGGATGCCGCCCGTAACGCTGTGAAGCAAATGCAGGCGCGAGATAAGTACTTCACGAAGGCTGTTGAAACTGAGGCTAGTGGCTTGGGACCGGTGTTTGGTTCGTTCCGTGAATCGAACGCTGGATTCTCTCGCGGCAACTGGTTCGGTCGCAAAGCGGAGGCTTCTCGCCAGAAGCGCGCTACGCGGGCGTATGAGGCTGCTGCTGTTCGGGGCGCTCGCCGGATAGATGAGTCTGGTAAGGCTAAGCGGTTGAGGCCGTGGCAGAAAGACGCTTTCGGTAACAACGGTTTGACCCGTGGCTTGAACTTGTGGCGTTGGTTCGGTGAGGAAACACCGGCTGGGTTTGTGACCACTCGTTCGATTGGTGGGCAGGAGTCCACTCGTGAGATTCGTGCCGCGTTGAACGATATTCCGATTTACAGCGGTGAAACTAAAACTATTTCGCGTACGAAGATGCGCAAGAACAAAGAAACCGACGAGTGGGAACCCATCAAAGATAAGGATGGGAAAGACCTGAAAGAAACTTTCGTTGTCGGTGGTGTTGATCGTAAAGAGCAGTTGATCGCCCGATACATGGATGCTTTGCAGGACACTACCCGTGGCGATATGGCAGCGAAAATGGCCCTGGATCGTATTGAAGAAGAGATCATGGGTGACATTGCTGCGTGGCATGGATTGTCAGCGGATACCGTGAATCAGGTTCTGTCTGTCGCTAAGGGTAAGCGGGACAAGATCGTTGATTCGATCAAACGTGAAGGTTATTGGGTTGATGAGAGCGGTTCCATCAATCGCTCTCCTTGGTTGGAGACTCAACTTCAGCAGGGTACGTACATGCTGAACTTCAAGACGTTTGAGAAGCGCGCTCGTTTGTGGGATGAGCAGGGTTGGACGAAGCGGTACGACACAACTAAGCAGGCTGTTCAGACTGGTGCTGGTGCAGCGTATGAGTTTTTCAATGAGTTGTGGCGGCCAGCGGTTCTTATGCGTTTGGGTTACACGCAGCGAAACACGTTTGAGGGTTTGGCTCGTTCTACCGCTTTTCAGTTTTCTCTGGCTCCGTTGAAGGATGCGGTTTACCAGGGTGGTTTTTCTCTCCGTAACGCTTGGGTGCGTCGGAACCTTGGTGGGTTCTCTGGCACTAAGGGCGCGATTGAGGAAGCGACGGTGGCTTTACGGGAGGCTCGTCGTACTGGCGCTGCCCCGGTGTTGCCGAAGAAGTTTCTGAAGTGGAAAGCGTCGCAGATTGTCGCTCAAGAGAAGAACATGGCTGACAATATCGCTGCAATCGGCAGTATCGGTAAAGAGTTAGCGGAATTGTCGCCTGCCGCTAAAGACGAGTTGATAACGTTTTTCATGAATAAGGCGAACGATGCTGCGGATGAGTTGGCGGCGTTGAAGAACTCTGGTGCTCCTGCTAAGGAGATTGAGGTAGCGCAGGGCAAGTTCGATGCGATGAATGACCAGATCGGTGCTTTGCGGAAGGTGAAGACTGACCCAATCGCTAACCCTGAGGTTGAGGGGTTGCTGGATCAGATGCGTTTCTTCATGCAGATGGATGAGTGGTATGCGTCGCAGCGTGCGTTGCTTGATTCGGATTTGGAAGCGGTTGCTTTGTTCCGTCAGCAGGGCACAGCGAAGAGGCGCGTGTTTGATGGGGAGTTGCAGGTAACGGATGGGCAGAACTTCCAGCAGGCGTTCTCCCGTAACAGCCCTTATTCACCTATCGCGTTGTTGAACTTGTCTGCTGATAACACGCAGCAGGCTATGGCTTCTCTGCGTGGGGATGCGTATTCGAGTGTGTTGCGTCAGAAGCAGATGCGGTACTACGTGAATGTGAATCCCGATCAGGGTGCTGAGTATTTTGAGGGTGTTGCTACTTCTGTTCGACAGTTCAAGAACAGCGAGGTTGGCAGCATGGTTGTGAATGGTGCTACGCCGGAAGAGGTTGTGAAGTTCCTGCGTAACACTCAGGAGGGTCGTGAGATTGCGTCGTTTGTGACGAAGGCTGAGATTCTGCCTAAGGACGGCAAGTCCCTTGCTCCTGTCGATTACGAGTCCACGGTTGCGTATGTGGATGAGTTGTTCAAGCGGTGGGAGCAGTTGGCTCCGACAGCGGAGTTCCGCGAGTACGTGCGTAGGAACAGTATTACCGCTGAGCCTGGTGGTAAGTCCGGTTTCACTGGGCAGGTTGTGGAGACACTTATCGGTCAGAAAGATGAGGCCGGTAATTTCGTCAATAACTTGCAGCCCGTGGTCGGGAACATCGCTGAAGAGGTCGGTTTCCTTGGGTTGCGGCAGCAATGGCGCAGGCTTGCTTCTTACGGCATGAAGTGGCTGGGCACTATCCCTGAAGACGCTTTCGTTCGTGTGCCTTTCTACGGCAGGCGTTACGAGGAATCGATGAAGGGTCTGGTTCGCACGATTCAGGAGCAGACGGGTCAGGAGGTTATTCCTGCTCGGATGATTGAGCGGTTGCAGAATGTTTCGCATCGTCGCGCATTGAAGGACACGAAGGACTGGTTGTACACGATTGAGCGGCGCACTCGTTTGGGCCGCAGCGGTGAGTACTTGTTCCCGTTCATTAGTGCTTTCCAGAACTCAACAACGACTATTGGTCGTTTGATGTGGCGTGACCCGTCTGTCCTGGGTATTGGTCTTGCGGTGTGGAATACCCCGAACAAGATCGATATGGAAGATGAGGAAGGCAACATTGTTTTGGCGCTGCCGTTGAACATGATGCCTGAAGGGTTGAAGGAAACGTTCGGTGTTGATGAGATGCTGAACATCAAGATTCGTAAATCCAGCCTGAACGCGATCATGCCGGAAACTGGTTTCGGTTTCGTTCCTCGCCCTGGCCCGATTGGTGTCGCTCCGGTTTCGGAGATGATGAAGCATGGCTGGTTTGGGATGAGTCCTGAAGCGCCTGAGATTCTGCGCGGCTACCTTGGTGATGAGGGCGCGGAGAACGTGTGGAACGTGTGGAAGTCGTATGTATTCGGTGAGGGCCGTGGTCTTTCCGCTGAGGCTTTCTCTAGCGACTTGTTCTTGCCGCCGGTAGCGCAGAAGTTGAAGCAGATGATTGAGGGTGAGGGTTCTTCCCGCCAATACGCCTACTACTACAACATGCAGTACAGGAATGAGATCGCCCAGTATCTTGGCGGGTACCGGGATGACATGCCTGACGCTAACGAGATCAGGGATAAAACCAACCGGTTCTATTGGACTCGCATCCTGGGCAACATGCTCGCTTTCACTCCACCGCAGTACGAATCTAACTTGCAGCCGCTAACGGACGCTATCCGCGCTTATGACCGTGAATACGGTTTGGAAGGTAGCCGTATGGCTAATCAGGCGTTCGGGAATCTGCTGATGATGGTGGGTGATTTCTCTACCAGTAAGAATGTTGCGGGTATGCAGGCGAATGTTGATAGTGTTCGTGCTGCCCGCAAGTACGGTGATTTGATGCGGAGCCTAGCGCCGACGCTCGCTCAGACCGGGAACATGAGCGTGCTGTCGATGCTGGTGACTGATAATCCGAACGCTCTGTATGACGGTAGCGCGTATGCGTGGCAGTTCTCTAATCAGATTCCTGGTGTGACTGATTATTTCCGTGAGTTGCAGACACCGGATCAGGCTTGGTTGGAGTCTCAGAAAAATGCTGGTTGGACTGAGTACATCTCTCGCATGGATTACTTGGATGCGTTATTGCAGCAGCGTGGTTTGAGTTCGTATCGGCAGGCTGGCGCTGAGGACTTGAGGGAGATGAAGAGCGCGACGATTCAGGAGATGAAGAATAATCCGCTTTATCAGGGTTGGGCTACCGATTACGAGGAGTTTGGTTCGACTAGGACGGAGAACGCTGTCCGGTTGATGCGTCAGGCTTTGAGTAATCCTGAGTTCGTTGCTGATAAGCAGGAGAGCCAGATTTGGCAGGCAGCGAGTGTGTACTTGCAGGGCCGGGATCAGGTTATGGCTGCTTTGGCTAATTCACCTAACACGATCAACCACAGCGATAATCAGCAGATCAGGGATTATTGGGATCAATTTAGGCAGGATTTGATAAATCAGGTTGATGGTTGGGGCAGTTTTGCAAACAGATTCCTGAATGGCGACGACGATCCCGCTAACACAGGAGTTCAGTTCGCTACTGTATATGAGCAAACACCGGAGGGTAGTAATGTCTGAGATGACTCCTGAGTTGCCGTCGTTGTCGTCAGCGACTGGTGGCTTATCTACTATGAACCTGCGACCTCAGGGCACTCCTGCTAGTCAGCGGTTGAATGTGAACGCCCCTATTGTTGGGCCTGCTACGGGTAATCAGCGGCTTGTGTATATGGGGCAGGTTGAGGCTGAGCGGTGGCCTGGTTTCCCGTATAAGACGAATGTGAAGAAGCCCACGAAGGTTGAGCAACTGGTTCCGATCAATGATGCTCGCTATATGTTGGAGACTCTTGCTCCTGCCGCTAAGGAGCGTTTGAGGTCTACCGCTGACCGTTATTGGGGTGGGTCTGATTGGGAACCGTCGTGGCTGGATGGTATTTGGGAGCGGGCGATCAACGTTTCCGCTAACGCGAAGGCTTACGCGAACGAGAACATCACTCCTGTTGATGCGTTCGACATGATCGTGAATGACTTGGAGAGGACTGGTGCTGGCGGTGCAGCCGGTGGCGCTGGCGGCGGCGGTGGCGGCGGTTATCGCGGTCCTGTGACGACGAAGCAGCGCACAGAGTCTGTGAACTTGAGCGATCCTGGTACTGCTCGTGGTTTGTTGAAGAACGCCCTGTCTGACTATTTGGGTCGGGATGCTACGAGCGTTGAGCAGGAGAACTTTATGAAGGCTCTCAATGCTGCTGAGCGGCGCAGCCCCACGGTGACGACAGCGACAAGCGTTACTACTCCTGGTGTGGGTACTTCTACTGTGGAAACTGAGTCGATGACTAAGGGCGGGTTCAATCCTTCTACGTTTGCGGAGGAGTACGCGCAGGGCATGGAGGGTGCGGCTGAATATCAGGCTGCTACGACGTTTCTGGATACGTTCATCAACTCATTACAGGCGAGGGTCTAATGGCTGAAGAAGATCGTGACACGGTGTCACGGAAGCAGCGTCGGTTGGCTAAGCGTGCCGCTGAGCAGGGCGGTTACACGGATGAGAACTTTGATTTCATCCCTGATAAGGATGAGTTGTCTCGTGAGGAGTTGGCTGCTCAGTATCAGGCTGCGGTTGGGATCATTTATGGGGTTCCTGAGTTGCAGGCTTTGTTTGAGCAGGCTTTGGATGAGGAGTGGACTCCTGCTCGTTTGGATGCTGCTGTTAGGAACAGCGACTGGTATCAGGAGAATGACCAGTATGCGCGTGTAGCGTGGGCTAAGGAGCAGACCGGTGGCGCTGATTGGGAAACCTCTATGGAGGAGGCCCGTAACGCTGTCCGTGTTTCTGCCGCTCAGATGGGCGCTCAGGTAAACGAGCAGGAGATCAATGCTCTGGCTCGGCGTTACATTTATGAGGGCTGGAATCAATCGACTCGACGTTCGCTGCTTGCTCAGGCTTTGAGTGAGGAGATTTCGTTCGTTCGTGATGATCGTGGTGTAGCGAGCATGACGGGTGAGGCTGGTGATTTGTCTTACTCGTTGCGTAATTTGGCTATGGCTAATGGTGTTTCTTATAACGACAACTGGTATGAGTCAGCGGCTAAGAGCGTGCTGTCTGGGATGTCGTCGCAGGAGGATTGGGAGCGGGATGTGCGCGAGCAGGCTGCTTCTTTGTTCCCTGTGTATGGGGACAAGATTCGCCAGGGCATGAATGTGTATGACCTTGCGTCGCCGTATATCAACACTATGGCGCAGGAGTTGGAGATAGACCCGAATCAGATCACGTTGAATGATCCGTATATTCGTGGCGCTCTTGGCGGTATGAACGATAGTGGTGATTTCGCTGCGATGGGTTTGTGGGATTTTCAGAAGAAGTTGCGGCAGGACCCTCGTTGGGAGAACACGAGTAAGGCACAGAATGAGGTGACATCTGTGGTGGGTAAGGTCATGCAGATGTTCGGATTGATGGGCGGCTGATATGAGTAGTTCGTATATTGAGAGCCTAGAGAGTTCGATTGCTCAGCATCAGCGTCAGGTTGATGCGGGAACGCCGGAGGCTCCCCAGGCTCAGCAGATCATTGACCAGTTGAGTTCTGAGTTGTCGCGTGTGACTTCCGCTAATGAGCAGTCCTCGTTCCAGAACACGGAGCAGGCGCGGATCAATGAGCAGCGTGCGTATGAGGCTCAGTTGCGTGCTGCTGAGGAGGCTAAGAGGCAGCAGAACGCGATAGCGACGATGAAGGCTGCTCTCAGCGATTTCGGTTTGATGAGTCTGTACAACCGTGTGGTCAATTTCATCAAGGAGGGCTATGAGCCTGACGCGGTGATGGTGCTGTTGAGGACGACCCCTGAGTACAAGCAGCGGTTTCCGGCTATGGAGGCTTTGGCTGAGAAGGGCCGTGCTATCTCTGAGGCTGAGTATATTGATTATGAGAAGTCGGCTGCTGGGTTGGAGCGCCGCTATGGGCTTCCTGAGGGCATGTTGATGGGTTCGGTGACGGATCTTTTGACGAATGAGGTGTCGGCTAGCGAGTTGAATGATCGGGTGATTTTGGCTTCGGCTGCTTCGATTCAGGCACCGGATGATGTGAAGTCCACGTTCCGTGACTTCTATGGGATTGATGATGGTGGGATGACTGCCTATTTCCTTGATCCGGATAGGGCGACTCCGTTGTTGGAGAAGCAGTACGCGACGAGCCTGATTGGTGTTGAGGCGGCACGGCAGGGCGTAGGGATAGACGTTTACGGCGCTGAGAACCTTCAGGAACTGGGTATTTCCCAGGAGGAAGCCCGGACAGGGTTCGGTCGCGTTAGCCGCGCACAGCCTCTCACAAGGGGCCGTGGTGATGTGGTGAGCACCGACCAGTTGATCTCTGGCACGTTTGGTCAGGATGAGAAGGCGCTTCAGGACATTGAGAGGGCCGCTCGCGCACGCACGGGACGGTTTGGTGGCGGCGGTGCTGTCGCTGGAACAACCCGTGGTGTTACGGGCGCTGGTACCGCTGAGACACGCTAACCCTGCTACTTGCCATAGCGGTAAGTGTGCTTATACTTCTCGTAGTGCCTGACGTTGGCCCTACCGAAAGGTGGGTGCGCTGGCGAGGGTTTTTGTTCCAGTAGGAGTGCTGGCCTGCTCCTCCTGAGTATTGTGGCTATCTATCAATCATGTTTGTGACACCGTGTCACAGGCACAAATCTAACCTCCGCCTGGTTCTCCCGAGCAGGCGCGTGTAGGTGAAAGGGATGAGCAATGTCTGACAATTACACAGATGCCGAAGAACTCTTGGACGAGATCGAAACGGACGCTGAAGACCAAACCCCGAAGGGGCTGCGGAAGGCAGCGAATCGTGCGAAGCAGTTGGAGAGAGAACTCAACGAACTGAAGCGGAAAGTCGCTTTCGCTGAGGCTGGAATCGCAACCGATGACCCGAAGATGCGTTATTTCATCAAGGGCTACGAGGGTGAGATGACGGCAGAAGCGATCAAGCAGGCCGCTTTGGAAGCCGGGTTCCTTCACACGGAGCAGCCTCAACAGCAGGCAGACCCGACGCTGGAAGCAGATGCTTCCGCTCAGCAGCGGGTGATGTCGGCTAGCGCAGGTGCCGCATACGACGGTATGACCGAAGAAGCGGCTCTCTCGCGGTTAGAGGCAGCGATGGAAGAAGGCGGCATGGAAGCAATGTTGGATGTTGCTCGGTCATTCGGAATACCAACAAGCATCGAACAGTAAAGGAAAAATCCAATGCCAGCAGGTACCGGAACCGCAGGTTCCAACCAGAACGGGCCAGCAACTAGCCCGATGTACTCGCCCGGTGAGATCGTCACCGCTGCGGGTCCCCTGTCCATCAACGCCCCGGCCCCGGTCGTGGACGTTACCCTCGGCAGCCAGTTCGTCACCAAGGCGTACGACCTTGCCGTGTACCCGGCTCTGCGCCCGGAACTGATCTTCGATCAATTCGCTACTGTGCGCGCAGCCAACACCACCCACCGTGGCGGCAGCGTCCGTTTCTCGTTCGTGGACGACATCGCTGAGCAGACCACTCCGCTGTTGGAGAACATCGACGTTGATTCGGTGACTCTTTCCAGCAAGGCGCTCACCGTGTCCATGCGCGAGTTCGGCACCGCCGTCACCAACACCGCTCTGATTCGCGGCACCTCCATGATCGCTATGGACCCGCTGATCGCTGAGCGTGTTGGTTACAACGCTGGTCTGTCCGTCGATACGCTCGCCCGCGTCGCCCTTGATGCGACCACGGTGACCTACGACGACGCGACCACCGCGACGGTCGGTTCGATCGGTGGAGGCTCAGGCTCCTACCTGACCGGAGAAGTTCTCCGCGAGGGTGTTGCTCGCCTTCAGGCCGCGAACGTGCGCCCGATGATGGGTGGCGCTTACGTCGCTGTCGTGTCGCCGTACCAGGCGCAGCACCTGAAGTCGGAATCGACTGATACCGGGTGGCGCTACACGGTTGGCCGTAACGAGGGTGCTGCCGGTAACAGCATCTTCATGGGTGAGATCGGCACGTACGAGGGTGTTCGCATCGTCGTGAACAACCACCTCACCAACCAGGGCCAGGGATACCTGATGGGCGCTGAGGCGCTTGCTAAGGCGTTCTCTTCCGCTCCTGGGTTCGGCCCGAACCCGAAGACCGTGGTGTCTCCGATTGTCGATAAGTTGCGTCGTTTCGCTTCTGTCGGCTGGTACCACTTGGTCGGCTACTCGGTGTTCCGCGCTGAGGCTCTGCTGCACATCAAGACCGATTCGGGTCTGTACAGCGCCTAGTCGGATTGACCCCCTCCCCACCGATACCGGGGAGGGGGTCATCCCCTAACTCGTGACACGGTGTCATAAAAAGCGGAATAGGAAACGAAATGCCTTACGAAAAGAAAAAGACGAAGGTGGACGCGCAGAAGCGTTCCTTGGGTATTCAGAAGAAAGCCAAATCTACTAAGACTCTTACTCGCAGTAAGACTGCTGCCGGTAAGTCCAAGAGCGATTACTCGGGCCGTGTAGCGCAGAACAAGGGCGTGAAGGACGGCACCATTCGCATTGGTAAGGGCGGTCGCTCTTACAACGTGTGGGACGCTAAGAGCGGTCGCTGGTTGCGTGGGAAAGTTCAGGCCAGTAAGCCGAAGCCGAAGTCGAACATCAAGGACAAGAAGGCTTCGCGTATCGGTGGTTACACTCCTGGAACTAAAAGCCAAACCGCTAAGGATATGGCTACTTGGAGCAACCGCCGCTATCCGGCTAAGTACTAGGAGAGTACAGCGATGGCTGAGATCAAACGCTCTGGAACGTACAAGGGTAGGAAGACACGCGACCTAACTCGCAAGCAGGTCGCCCAGGGTCGCCGTGTTGGTAAGGCTGGTCGCTCTAGCATTGGCAAGAAGGAAGCCAAGGCAGCGATGAAGTCCATCGACATTCGTGACACCACTTGGAAGAAGGCTAGTGAACGTACTGGTCCTCGCGCTAAGGGCGGCATCGTTGTCGGTAAGGACGGTAAGCCAATCACGGGTACTGTGACTCTGGCTTCTGGCAAGAAGGCTACGTATGTGCGTGGTAAGCGTGTAGCGGCTAAGAAGGCTGCCGCGAAGCCTCGTAGTCAGGGTGGAGGTGTCACTCGCGCTCAGGCCGCTGCTGCTCGCCGTGGTTCTGGTAGTGGCAGTAAGCAGAAGCCGACTATGACTCGTGTTCCTCCGTCAATGCGGCAAGAAGGCGCTGGTTCCACTAAGAGCGGTGGGTCTTCTAAGCCTAAGACGATCATTGGTCGCAATCAGCCTTTGACTAAGGGTGAGGCTCCTGGTCGTTTCCAAAGTAAGTCCCGTCCTGCTGCTGGAACGACGACTAAAACCCCGAAGGTGGGCGATACTCGCAAGGTTCCTTTCGGGAATACTGGCCGCTATAAGCGTCAGCGTTGGGACGGCAAGAAGTGGGTCACCATTACGAGGTTTGACTAAGGAGCAGTAATGCCTGGAAAAAAGACAACCGCGAAGAAGCGTGCGGGTTACAAACCGAAGTTGGCTGACAAGAAGCCGACTACTGGTGAGCCGAAGAACCGGCGCATGACGGTCGCTCGTCGTCGTAGCGTGGAGCAGGCTAAGAACAAGATGGGTTCTAAGAAGTTTGATTCTATGCAGAAGAACATCAAGAAGATGCAGAGGAAGCGTCCGTACTGATGCCTGCTAAGAAGTCTCCTGCGTGGCAGCGGAAAGCGGGTAAGAACCCTAAAGGGGGCTTGAACGCTAAGGGCCGTGCGTCTTATAACCGGGCGAACCCCGGTAAACCGGGCTTGAAGGCTCCGGTGTCTCGTAAGAAGGCGGCTAAGAGTAAGAAGGCCGCTGCCCGCAGGAAGTCTTTTTGTGCCCGCATGGAGGGCATGAAGAAGCGTAATACTTCGGCTAAGACAGCGAGGGACCCGAATAGCAGGATCAATAAGTCGCTACGGAAGTGGGATTGCTGATGTGCATGAAGTGTGGTTGTTCGATCCCGAACGATAAGAAGTCTACGAAGATGGTTTTGCCTAGCGGCAAGAAGGCTAAGACTGAGATGAAGTATCACGGTAAGCCTAAGTCTGTGTATGGCAAGCGCGTCCGGAACAATGCCTGAGAGCCTTGGTAGCCAGTTTGTTACTAAGTCTTACGCGATGAAGGGTAAGAGTGTGAAGAAGGCGTTTTGGGATAAGCCGAATCCGAAGAGGAAGTCGAAGCCGCTGACAGCGAGTCAGAAGGCTGCTGCTAAGCGTCGGGCTAAGAAGGCTGGTCGGCCTTATCCGAATCTTGTGGATAATGCTGCTGTGCGGAGGAAGCGTAAGTGACTGTTCAGGTGCAGTTGTTGGGTCGAGGCACTCAGGGACCTCTTACTCCTGTGGGTGAAGGGGTTAGCCCTTTGTGGCAGTTTTTCTTGCCGCCGCCCTCTCAGAACAGTGTCATCGTTTATGACGATGGGAGTGTTGTGGAGAAGCAGACGTTTGAGAGCGATGACATCAAGGACCCGTCTGTGCATACGTATATTCATGGGGGTACGGATTTTCGTACGGATGTTGGGACGTTTGTGTACGAGTCGCTGACAGCGGCTGGCTACACTTGGAGGAATGTGTACACAGGCGATGTGTACGCTGAAGACTACGATACGCAGTACAACTAGGAGTAACCGTGGCTGACTTGAATCTGCCTACACCGAATAAAGACCCCGGTGACGGTGCTCCTGCTGATGACATCAACCTCGTTATTGAGGCAGTCAATACTCTGAACTCTGCGGTGGAGAATATCGCTGCTGGCCCTCAGGGACCTCAGGGGGAGCCTGGTACTCCGGGTGCTGATGGTGAGGCCGCTACGGTTTCTGTTGCCGCTACGGTGACGACAGCGGCTGGTGCTGATGCTCAGGTTGTTGAGGGTGGAACTCCTCAGAACCGTACTTTGACTTTCTATATTCCTCGCGGCGAGCAGGGGCCTACTGGCGCTCAGGGTGATACGGGCGCTCAGGGTCCGGCTGGTGATCCGGGTACTCCTGCTGCTGTTTCTATTGGCACCGTGACTACGGGTGCTGCTGGTTCTAATGCGACGGTCACTAATAGCGGTACGACTGAGAATGTGGTGTTGGATTTCAGTATCCCTCAGGGTGAGACTGGTCCTGCCGCTAACTTGGGTAGCGCTACTCCGCAAGATTTGGGTACTGCCGCTGCTGGTTCTAGTGCGTTTGGTTCTCGTGAGGATCATGTTCACAACATGCCGTCAGCGAGCGATGTGGGTGCTGACCCTTCTGGTACTGCCGCTTCAGCGGTGTCTACTCATAACGCTGACACGACGAGTGTGCATGGGATCGCTGATACTTCGCTGCTAGCGACTACTGCTTATGTGGATACGGCTGAATCTGATGCCGTTACTGCTGCTAATTCTTATTCGGATTCGTTGGCTTCTAACTATGATTCGGCTGGTTCCGCTGCTGCGGTAGCGAGCGACTTGTCGGATCATGAACTTGCCACTACGACGGTTCATGGGATCGCTGACACGAGTGCTTTGGTTGTTACTACGGATTCGAGGCTTTCTGATGCTAGGACACCTACCGCTCATGCTGCGTCTCACGAGTCCGGTGGATCAGATGCCCTCACTCTCGCGCCTGCACAGATCACGGGTACGGCGGTCGTGGATAGCGATGCCCGTCTTACTGATGCACGTACTCCTCTTTCTCACGCAGCCACTCATACCGCTGGGGGATCAGACGAAATAACTGTCGCTCAGTCTCAGGTCACGAACCTGACGAGTGACTTGTCTGCTAAGGCCCCGCTCGCGTCACCTACGTTCACTGGCACGCCTGCCGCCCCGACAGCGACTCAAGGCACGAACACTACTCAGTTGGCTACTACTGCGTATGTGCAGACTGAGTTAGCGAATGTGGATGCGCTACCGGATCAGACTGGTAATGCTGGTTCGTATTTGACTACGGATGGTTCTACTGCGTCGTGGGCTGAGATCACTACTGACCCAACGCCGTCGATCTTCTTCCTTGGAGGAATGTAGTGGCAACGGTTAGTGATCTTGTTCATGATGTTCGCCGCATGGTGTATGGCTCTATGACGGAGAACGTCAATCTTGTTCAGACTTCCGCTTCGGCTGGGCAGACCAGTATCCAGTTGGAGATGGGTGTTGAGGGTATCCAGAAGGGGATGCTTCTTTCCTCTGGGTTGAATGTTTGGTTTGTGAAGGGCGTTTACTCGACAGACAACACCGTGTTCGTTATTCCCGGTTATGACGGGTCGCCGCAGAATCCTGTGTCTATTGGTGACATGGTTTATGTGAAGCCGCGAATGACTGACTGGTATGCGTTCAATGCGTTGAATGATGAGTTGCGTCGCTTGTCTAGCCCTGAGAACGGTTTGTACAAGATTGGTACGTGGGTCGCTGATGTTGATTCGACGTATCAAACGTATGACGTTCCAACGGCAGCGCAGGACATGGTGAATCTGCTTCGTGTTCGTTGGCGTTGGCCTGGTACTGAAGATACGTGGAGCGAGTTGTCTCCTCGCTATTACCGGTGGATGTATTCAACGGAGCAGAACCGTGTTCGTTTGCTGCTCGCTATTCCTTCGGGCACTCAAATTGAGTTCACTTATAAGGCTCCTTTTACTTTGGCTACTTCGCTTGATGATGACCCTGTGGCTGATTGTGGCTTGTCGGAAACGATGCTGGATATTCCTGTGTTGGGGGCAGCGGTAGCGCTGCTTCGCACTACGGAGTCTCGCCGCACCCAGATAACTATGCAGGGTGATTCTCGTAGGCCGGAAGAGGTGCCGGTGTCCGGTAACACGGCTATCGCCGCTCAGTTGGATCGTGAGTATCGTCGCCGGATTCAGGATGAGATGACGCGACTGGTTACGAGGATTCCAATTTTTAGGGGTCATTAGTGTCCACTCAGATCACTCAGTCTTTTGATGAACCGTATTTCGGTGGCGGCCTGACTTCTAATACTGCCGCTAACATCGGTGGTTCCCTTGTCGCTATCAACGGGAAGATTTACCCGATTGATACTGCGTCGAACCGTTACGCGCAGCGCAGCATTGATGTGTTGCAGCAGAGGAACACAACGGATCAGCGTGACTTGTTGCTGCTCCCTCAGAATGTTTGGCGGCAGCAGACTTCAGCGTGGCACTCTGGCGCGGGCCAGTCGAACATGGATCGTGATACTTCTATTCAATCCAGGTTTGAGGATTCGTTTGGTATTGATCCTTGGACTAAGTGGCGTTTCAGTTTGCTGCCTGATGTTGAGCAGGTTCAGGAGATCAGTAACAGCGATGGTGTTTTCTTGACTCAGCACGGTGGTTATCTCGTTGTTGTGAATGAGAACTATTCGTACTGGTATGAGGACTTTGACACTTTGACTGCTTCGGTGGCTATGGGTCCGGACACGATCATTGATGTTGCTGATGACGGCGCTACTGTTCTCGCTCTGAACGACAGCGGCTACATTTACACTCTGGATAGTCCTACTGGTACAGCGACTCAGTACTACAACCAAGTTCTCGCTGACGCTAACTTTATTGCTTGGGAGAAAGATTATCTTCTATGCGGTAACGGGAATGTTCTTGAAAGCATTGAAACTGGCAACAACAAGACCACCATCTTCACGCATCCAGAAACTGACTTCCGTTGGAACAGCGCCTGTTCGGGGCCGCAAGCGATCTATCTTCTGGGTGGTATTGGTGATAAGTACATTGTTCATAAGGTAACGATCAAAGACGATGGGACGGGGCTGAATCCTTGTATTGTTGCCGCGAAACTTCCTGATGGTGAGATCGGTTACAAGATTGAGGAGTACCTGGGTTTCATTTTCATTGGCACGAATAAGGGTGTGCGTATGGCGCAGCCTGACGCTAATGGTGATTTGACTCTCGGTGCGATCATTCCGACGAGTGAGCCTGTTCGCTGTTTTGAGGGTCAGGGTCAGTTCGTTTGGTATGGGGTTAGCAGCATGGACCCTGGGTACACTCCGGTTCAGAACGATCAGGCTAATGTGTTTCCGACTAGCCCGGTTCCTGGTTTGGGCCGCATGGATTTGACGACGTTCACGGTCACTAATTTGACTCCTGCGTATGCGAATGATGTTGCTGTGTGGGATTTGGCGGCAGCGAATGTGACTTCTGTTCGCACTTTCCTGGATAAGCGGGTGTTCGCTGTTCAGGGCGGCGGTATTTATCGTGAGATAGATCAGCGTGTTCCTGCTGGTTGGCTCACGCAGGGCACCATGTCGTTCTCTGTGGAGGACTTGAAGTCTGCTTTGTATATGCAGGCTAAGTGGATTCCTGATTGTTCAGGGAAACTTTATATCGATATGTCTTTTGATTCGTCGCTGTATGGGCGTTATGCGCGTTTGACTGTGAACAATGAGAACATTCGCAGCGACAACATCAACTTGTATGGCACGAAGTTCTCTCGCGTGAATGTCCGGTTCGTTATGACACGGTGTCACATTGATCCGACTAAGGGGCCGATCCCTACTCGCTGGGAGTTACGCGCTTTCCCTGTGAAGGGTAAGGCTTCTCGTTGGGATGTTCCGGTGATCCTCGCTGACGAGGTGGACATCAATGGGATTAGTGAGGTTCGTAATCCGACAGCGGATAAGAACGCTTTGCTTGGTTTGATTGAGCAGGGGACGGTGTTTCAGTATCAGGAGTCTGGGCAGTCGTATCAAGTGTTGGCTAGGGATTTTGTTTGGCAACCGGAGCGGCTGAGTACGACTGGTAACGGCTGGCAGGGTACATTATTGATGGTGTTAGAGGAGGTCATGTAGGTGAGGCGTTCATATTCTGGCGGCGCGAAGCCAGCCTATTTGACTGTCGCGTTGGGTGGTACGGCGAGTGATCTGACGATTGAGTGCGACGACCTATCAAACTATCCCACTGGTTCTCCCGGTCCTTTCTATATCGTTATCGACCGTGGTGAGGCGACGGAGGAGAAGATTCTCTGCTCGTCCCGCAGCGGAAACACGATCACGGTGTTCAGCGACGGCCTGACGACTGGTCGTGGCGCTGACGGCACCACCGTTACTGCTCACAGCAACAACGCTGAAGTGGAGCATGTGTTCACCGCTACCGACGCGGATGAGGCGAACTCGCACGTAAACGCTTCCACCGATGTTCACGGCCTCGCTGGGGGCGCAGCGGTGGTCGGAACCACAACGACTCAAACCCTCACAAATAAGACCCTGACGAACCCGTCGATTGATGGGGCCACGTTCTCGGGGACTATTGAGGGCATTGAGGTA
>Ga0102945_1000208_pt1 | contig 18774 bp, 16 predicted proteins | sample SalPonred_H2O_MG_FD_78207 | JGI IMG/M metagenome (GOLD analysis project Ga0102945, IMG submission 78207) | Salt pond water microbial communities from South San Francisco under conditions of wetland restoration - Salt Pond MetaG R2_restored_H2O_MG ...
ATGATCCTGCACGCGAGTGAGTCAGCCAATCCCGATCGACCGGTATTGGTACCCGGCGAGATAGAGCTTGGCCGCATGCGGGACAGGCTGCGCGACGGGATGGACGTCGATGCAGCCGTGCTAGGTTTGCTGGGTTAAAGATCCCCGCACAAGTCTGGCGTTTTTCAAGCGAATTAACCGACCACTTGAAACATAGTGCGCAGCGTGTTCTTGAAGTGCGGGCGACAATGATCGCTCCACGGTGAGCCGCGCACGGCTAACCAGGGATCAGAGCCCATGACGTTGGCGTCAGTGAGGTCGTAACAAGCCACTGATCTGGGTTGGTGATCAGCATTTAAAAACCGCACGGTGTGTACCGTGCCACTCACGGCAGCTAAGCCTGGCATATGCTCGTTGTCATACCAAGCACTGATCTCGTCAAACCAGCCCTTGTCGGCATCTGTCTCGACCACATAGAGCGCAGCGGGCGGTTCGCCAGAGCTGCTACCAGCACATTCGAGGGTTTTCGTTAGGCGCGAAACACTCGCTTGTTTGTCGCCTGTGAGTTTTTTCCAAGCTTTTTCCCAACCCGTGCGTTGTTTCTTCCCGATTTTTGCTACTTTTTGCAGCCGGACATAGGCATGGCAAAGCAAGCGTTTTGAATCAGGTGATACGTCTACGTCAGCCCCTATGCGACTACCAGCGATGGTCTCGCCCATCAGGGATTGCAACATCGCTTCGCTTAGCTGACCAACGCGCGTCGGTTTGATCCGCGCTTTGAATAAGATCACATCTGTTTTCACAGGCATCTCCTTGGGGGGCATTCGATCGAAATAGAGGACTGACTCTCAAAGTCAGTCTAGCCATAACCACGATTGTCCGCAACGCGGCGTTTTGACACGTAGCGTCTTAGACGTCGAACCGGAATAGTCTTTGCGGGTTGTGTACCAACAGCGTTTCGAGTGCGGCAGTCGTTGGCGCGATATCGTTTAAGGCATCAAGCAGCGTGACGTCATCGGGCACATGGGTGTGATTGGGATGCGGCCAGTCCAGTCCCCAGAGACACTGTTCAGGAAAGCGTTGCACCAAATCAGCGGCAAGCCGTTTGCCTGCCACGTAAGGAGGATCATCGTCGATTCGATCGATGCCGCTTACTTTGACGTAACAACTGGTGGCGTCCAAGAGACGACATAGCGCGCTATAGTGTTCGCCAGTGATGCCATCGCGAGCATCGACTCGGCCCATGTGGTCCAGTACCACAGGCAATCGCTTGGCGCATGATGAAAAAGTCGGTGCGAGCGTCGTGATGAGTTCTTTTTCGAAATGAACTTGCAGATGCATGTCGACATCAACCAAACGATCACAAAATTTCACTAGATCATCGGCAGACAGGGGCGATGGAAGGTGCTTCATAAAGTTGAACCGAACCCCCCGAAAGCCAGCTGTTTTCAAACGTCTTAGTTCGCTTTGCGCGACCGTGGGTTCGACGAGTGCGATGCCGAGGTATTTCCCACCGCCATGCGCGATGGCATCTTCGGTGGCCCGCAAGTCAAAACCATGAAGGGCGGTGTGCACAATCACGCAGCGCTCAATACCTAGACGTTTGTGTAGGGCAAAGAGCTTCTCTTTGGGTGCATCAACGGGCGTGAGGTTTCGGTTTTCGCTATAGGAAAATCGGGCGGCGGGGCCAAACACATGGACGTGGCTATCGCAGGCATTGGGCGGGAGCACCACGTTCGGTGTCCGTTGCGAATCCCGATAGGTTTTGATGGGTGTCGTGAGAGCCATGTTTATTCTTACTCCGACCCTATACCAGCCCTAGGCGTGGCGTATCATCAACTACCGCCTGTTGACGATTGCGCATCGCCGGTGTCGAGACTGCCGTCGCTGGCATCGTTGGCTTGGTTGGGAAAACGCATCTTATCGCCGTCCCATTGTTGACCGCACCAGCACAGACCCTCCTCGTTGATGATACAGGTGCCACTGCCGCAGCATCGCGGATCTTCTGTCATGATGAATTCCTAAAAGTAAATTGTGTTGTGCTTGTATCTGCTCCAGCCCTATTCGAACGGAGTACTCAATAAAAGGCACTCAACCAAAAAAGGCAAGGAATTAACTACTGCCCGTTGTAACACGGCAGAAAGCTGACAAAGCGTCTACCGGGTGGATGGCCTATCGGGATGCATGCCATCTTGCGCAATCACAAGCGCAAAAATATGCCGTCTCAGGCTTGCATCCTAGTAAACTAAAAGTGTGTTTTCGTCTCCTGCGCAGGGAGCCGATGTGCCTTCGTCAATCACGACCTACGTTGAATCATGAGCCTGACACTGTTCGATAAAATCTGGTCTACGCACTTGGTGCTTCCTAGGGATGAGGGGCCGTCGTTACTCTATATTGATAGACACATCGTGCATGAGGGCTCCTTTCATGCTTTCAATGCACTGCGCGCGCGCAAACTTACGCTTCGCCACCCTAATCAGGTGTTCGGTGTACCCGATCATTATGTGCCCACGCACAGTCGCTTAGCCAAAGAGGCGGCCAGTGACGAGGTGGGCAAAATGATTGTTCAGTTCGATCGGAATATGCAGTGGGGCCAGGTGCCGCATTTCAAACTTACCGACGAGCGGCAGGGCATTGTGCACGTGATCGGACCCGAGCAAGGTCTGACGCTACCTGGCACGGTCGTGGTTTGTAGCGACAGTCATACCTCCACGCATGGGGCAATCGGTGCGATCGCCTTTGGCATTGGGCAGTCTGAAAGCATGCATGTCATGGCCACACAGACGCTGTGGCAAAGTAAGCCCAACGCCATGCGTGTGCGGATCGATGGTCCGCTGTCAGGCGGCGTTAGCGCTAAAGACCTTATCTTGGCGGTTATCTGCGAAATCGGTGCCGCGGGGGCGGTGGGGTACGCCATTGAATACGCTGGTACGACGATAGAGTCGTTAGACATTGAGGGACGACTGACCATCTGCAATATGTCGATTGAAGCGGGTGCACGATTTGGTTCGATTGCACCTGATGACGTGGTGTTTGACTATCTCTACGGCAGACCACAGTCGCCCAAAGGTGAGCGATGGGATCAAGCGCTCGCCTACTGGCGCACGCTTAAGTCCGACGATAACGCGCATTTTGACCGAGAGGTGGTCCTAGACGGAAGCAAAATAAAACCCATGGTGACGTGGGGCACCAGCCCCGATACGGGCGCCCCAATTGATGGGGTCGTGCCTGATCCCGCTCGATTGAACGATGTGGCCCAACGAGCCAGTGCCAAGGCCGCTTTGGCGTACATGGCGATTGAGCCCGGTACGCGTTTGAAGGATATTGCCATTGATCGAGTTTTCATTGGTTCATGCACCAACAGCCGCTTGAATGATTTGCGTGAGGCCGCGCGCGTCTTGCGTGGACGTAAAGTCTGTGTGCCAGGGATGGTCGTGCCCGGTTCGGGTTTTATCAAACAAGCGGCTGAAGCCGAAGGGTTAGATCGGGTTTTTATCGAGGCAGGCCTGCAGTGGCGCTCGGCCGGCTGCTCGATGTGTGCCGCCATGAATGGTGATGCCGGTCAACCTGGCGAGCGAATCGCTTCCACCTCAAACCGAAACTTTGTCGGGCGACAGGGCAAGGGCACGCGCACACACTTGATGAGTCCTGCCATGGCCGCGGCAGCTGCTGTTAAGGGCCACTTGTCCGATATTAGGGAGTGGTAATGAGTAAATCGACAGCAGTCTTTGAGCCGTTGCAAACCTTGACTGCGCGTGCCCTTGACTTGCCGGGGTCGAATGTCGACACCGACCAGATCATTCCCGCACGGTTTCTCAAAAAAGAAAGGGCAGCGGGTTACGGGCAATACCTATTTTTTGATAAGCGGTTTGATGGCGGCTCTGATGACAACGATATCTCACCTAATAATCATCCATTGAACGCAACAGAGACGCCCAAAATTCTTGTTGTCCAAGACAACTTTGGCTGTGGTTCGTCGCGCGAGGGTGCTATCTATGCGTTGGTCGACTATGGCATTCGCGTCGTGGTCGGCACGGGCTTTGGTGATATCTTTTTTAATAATTCTTTCAAGAACGGTCTGTTACCGATCCACCTGCCGTTAGCCGATCATCTGGCCTTGCGTGCGGATTTGTCCCCTTTCGGTCTGATAACCGTAGATCTGGTCAACCAGTTTGTCCAAGCAGGCGCCCACCGCGCATCATTTGCTATCGATCCCTTTAGCAAAACGTGTTTATTACAAGGCGTCGATGAAGTGGCACTCACCTTGGGCCATGAGGCTGAAATAAGTGCGTTTGAAGACAGCTACAGCCAGCGCTTTCCATGGTTGACGTCACCCAAGGATTAGGTCACAGCGTCCAAACAATCAATAACTAAGCAGTCTTAGGCTGCAACGGAGATGAAAATGAATGATCAGTTAAGCTACCCCGTGGGCTTAAAGCGTGGCCAAGCGGGTAGTAAAAATGAGCGTCTTAAAGCAGCGCTGAACACTAAGGACATACTGATGGCGCCTGGGTGTTTTGATTGTGTGACCGCTAAGCTCGTGGCAAAGGCGGGATTCACGGCAGGCTATATCACGGGGTCGGGTCTATCGATGAGTGCCCTGGGCGCACCGGATATTGGCGCCATCTCGTTTGGTGAAATCTTAGAAAGGGTCATGCGCATTGCCGACAGCGTGGATATACCCTTGATTTGTGACGCAGATACAGGCTACGGCGGTCCGATTAACGTCATACGCACGGTTAAGGACCTTGAGCGCGCAGGCGTCAGTGGCATTCAGATCGAAGATCAGACATGGCCTAAAAAATGCGGTCATGAACTCGGTCGTACGGTGGTCGACACCGACGAAATGGTGTGGCGTATCAAGGCGGCAGTAGATGCGCGTGTTGATCAGGATTTGATGATCATCGCCCGTACTGACGCGCGCACCTCGCTCGGGATTGAAGCGGCGATCGAACGGGCGCATCGATACCATGAAGCCGGTGCAGATGTGCTGTTTGTGGAGTCGCCGGAGAGCGAGCTCGAAATGCGACAGATCAACGAGCAGATCCAAGCCCCGACCCTTGCCAATATGGTCGAAGGCGGACGCACGCCACTTTTTGATGCGGCCACTCTTCAGGCGATTGGCTATGACGTTGCTATCTACCCAAATTCATTGACGCGTATGATGGCCTCGCAAGGTACTCGCATGCTGCAAACGCTGAAAGAGAATGGCTCCACGGCAGCATTCTCAGATCGCATGGTCGATCACCGAGGGTTGTGGGATCTCTTTGACTACAGTGAATGGACTGATCTCGAGGGCCGATTCGCAAAAAAATAACGGTGATAGGCCCTTAAAAAGAAGCGGCATCGCAATACGACGCCGCTTCTATATGACTCTTACGCAAGGTCAGTGCTTTTTAGCCGTAGTGCTTTTTGAGGGCAGTGATGGTGTCAGAGAGTGACTCGACATCGCCGAACTTCATGTCCAAGTCAAACAGATTGGCCTTGTGCGCCTGAGGACTTCGATCCCCACAGGCGTCTTCCACGATGATGCTGCGAAAGTTATGGGAGAAAGCGTCCACCGCGCCCGAACGCACACAGCCAGACGTGGAAACCCCGCAGATAATCAACGTGTCGACGTCGTCATACCGTAGGAAAGCTTCTAACGGTGTCGCAAAAAAACAAGAGGGCTTGTTCTTCAGGATGATGCGGTCCTGCGCACGCGGACCGTAGCTGTCGGGCCATTGATCGGCGCGAGGATCATTCGCATATTGAAAGGCGTCTGGTTCTTGTAGCTTGTGGTTCCAAACGCCACGATAGGTCGGATGACTACGATCATCACGACGACTGTAGTAAATGGGCAAGCCCAAATCGCGAAAGGTCTGGGTCAAGGTATCGAGGGCTTCAATAAGGTCACCCATCTCGCGACCACACATCGAGTAGCTTGGGTCCACAAACATATAAGTGGTGTCAATGTTCAGCAGTGCCGCCTTCTTGCCCATGCCGATGGGTTGAGCAAATCCCGCCTTGCGGTAGGTCTCGAGTTCCTCGTCTGGTACGTAATCGCGCCATTTTTCTAATTTGTCAGCTGCCATGAGTGATCTTCGCTATGAATAGGGCTGTTTCTAATTAGCCCTTGGCTAATTTTGGGGGTCTTTGAGAGAAACTTCTTTCAAAAACACCTTCTGCAATTCGGTTCTTGAGCATCTCGGTGGAGCCACCGGCAATCATCCAGCCGCGACAGCGGCGTAGGCAGTACTCGACCAAAGATTCCATGCTAAATCCGGTGGCGCCCATCGCTTGTAGCGATTCGTTGGCCACATCAAACCCAACTTGATTGCAATAGGCTTTGGCGATTGCTGTGTCCATGGGTGAGGGTAGGCCCTTGTCGGCGTTCACGGCTGCGCGGTAAAGCAGCAGCTGGGCGGCGTCGAGTTTGATTTTCATGTCTGCGAATTTCCACTGCAAGCCTTGAAACTCGCACAAAGGGCGTCCAAACTGCTCGCGTTGGAGCGCCCACTGTCTTGCTTGCTCATAGGCATAGCGCCCTAAAGCCAATGAACGCGCGGTATTGCCCAGCCGTTCAACGTTAAAGCCTGATATTTGCTTCTTAAAGCCACCTTCACCCAAAATCACCTGATCGTCGGGAACAAATGTATTGTCAAAGTAGATCTGCGTCCATTTTTCGCCAGACATGTAAGACACTGGCTTACCAAAACGCACGCCTTCAGCGCGTGTATCAATCAAGACCGAACCAATGCCGTGCGTCCCAGGGCCGAACCGGCAATAAACAATCATGTAAGCAGCATGCGGTATGTGGGTATTAAATACCTTGGTGCCGTTCAGTCGCCAGCCATTGCCATCGCGCGTCACATGACTGCGTAACTCGGTGACGGCCGAGCCGGCATCCGGCTCGGTCATCCCCACGGAAATCAACGCCTCACCTGAGAGCAAAGGAATCAAGAACCGTTCCTTGAGATCCTGTGATCCGTATTCGGCTAATACACGGATTGCCCCAAAATTGCCCGCTTGAACGACATCAGCACTACGTGGACAGACGCTGGCCACCGCTTCAATGGCCAGAACGGCATCCATCAAACTCCCACCAACGCCACCATCCTCCTCGGCGACAGTGATGCCCAATAGGCCTTGTTCGGCCATCAGCTTGCTGACATCCCACGGATAGTCATCTGAATGGGCACGAGTCAACGCATCAGCTTCTAAATGCCGTTGCGCAAACCGGGTGACGGCATCCTGAAATGTCTGCTGCTCAGGTGATAACGAAAACTCCATGGTCGCTGTTTTCCTGCAATCAGTTAGTCAATCTTGACGTTCGCTTCTTTGGCCACTTCGCCCCACTTATCGAGCTCGGCATTAATGAAGATCTGAAAGTCCTCAGGCGATCCACCAACAGCAGCTGCTGAGCGGCTTCTAAATTCTTCAATAATTTTTGGCTGTTCAAGCACGGCAGCAGTTGCTGCGGAGATCTTGTCGACGATGGCGGAAGGTGTGCCAGTCGGCACAAAAATGCCGTTCCATGAGGTCACGTAAAAATCCGCCACGCCTGCTTCTGCCATCGTGGGCAAGTCGGGTAGCTGTTCTATTCGCTCAGTTGACGCGATCGCCAACGGACGGACGTTACCAGCCTTGATTTGAGGCATGGCTGCGGTTGCCGTTTTAAAGCCACCTGAAACAACACCCGCTAAGACGTCATTCATTGCGTTGCTTGCCCCTTTGTAAGGCACATGCAACGTATCGATGCCAGAACGAATATTCATTAACTCAAGTGCCATGTGAGGTGAGCCACCAACGCCCGAGGAGGCCATGGTTATTTCGCCTGGATTGGCTTTGGCATACGCAATGTATTCCTCGACGGTATTAACCGGCACTTCAGGGTTCACCACTAGAATGCTTGGCGAGGCCATGGTTTGAATCACAGGAATAAAGTCGCGTTTGGTGTCATACTGCAGATTGCTGCGGATGTTAGGGCTGATTGTCTGCGCGATCGTACCCATGAAGAGCGTATAGCCATCGGGCGCTGCGCTGGCGGCTTCGCCCGCTGCTATGTTGGAGCCGGCTCCAGGTTTGTTTTCAACCACAATGGGTTGGCCCAGTTCCTCTTCAAGCCCGCTCGCCAGCAGCCGGGCGATGATATCTGTTGCCCCGCCCGGGGAGAATCCGACCAAAAGCGTAATGGGACGATCGGGGTAGTTACTGGCTTGTGCCTGCGCCGTTGCTGTAAACAGCCCGGCTGATGCAATCGCTGTGGCGACCGCGAGCCCTTTTGATAGTTTGCTAAACATGAGTTACGTCTCCCTGAACTGTGTTTTTAGATTTGCCTTAGCGCAAACACCAAGACTCATTTCACCTTATCACTGCGCGCGCAAGATGGGAAGCAGGGCAAGCCCCCGAGGCCCGGTTACACCCTAATTAACCCGTAGGACCAAATTAATCCCTAGGACCTAAGCGTGATTTAACAGGCAATCAGAATTGAGGTGCCGCGTGATAACGTTACCGACAAATGCGAAAACGTCTCGCGACGAAGCAAAAGAGTGGACTGCGTCGAACGCGGTCAACGCAGTTACAAAATCATTAGCCCAGTGTGGCATTGTGAGCCAGTCGAAATGACAACTTCAGATCCGAATTTATCGCTATCGGCAGCATTGTTTAACCCTGCCCATGTGGCTTTGATTGGGGTCTCATCGAATCCCAAAAAAAACACGGCCAGACCGCTTCGATTCTCTCGCCAGCATGATTGCGAAGTGAGTCTTTACCCCATTAACCATGCGCAGACTGAGGTCCTAGGGGAACAGGCTTGGCATTCCGTGCCTGCCTGCCCTGCACCTATTGATCATGCCTTCATCATGGTCAATGGCGAGCGCGTGATGGAGCAAGTAGAGGCCTGCGGCGAAGCCGGTGTGAAGCTTCTGACGATCTATAGCGATGGATTTGGTGAAACGGGCCCAGAGGGGCAAACCAGGCAGGATGAATTGGTTCAACGTGCCCGCGAACTCGGCATGCGCGTGATTGGACCTAACAGCATCGGATCGGCAAACCTGCACACGGGTTTGATCATGTCTGTTAACGCGGTCTTTGAAACCGAACAGTTGATCGCCGGTTCGGTTAGTCTCGTGTCGCAAAGCGGGTCCATGATGGGCTCGTTGCTATCGCGCGCTGCGGCACGCGGATTTGGCGTCGCTAAAACGATTTCTGTTGGTAATGAAAGTGATGTAACTGTTGGCGAGATCGTTGATGTTTTGGTGAGTGACGAACAAACAAGTGTCATTTTGCTTTTTCTGGAAACGATTCGTGACGCGTCCCGATTGGCGCAAGCGCTCGCGCGTGCGCGCGCAGCTGGCAAACCCGTCATCACTTACAAATTAGGCCGCTCCGAGCAAGGCGATGCGCTGGCGCAGTCGCACACTGGGGCACTAGCGGGCAATGACAAAGCGGTGGATTCCTTTCTGAAAGCCCATGGTGTGCTTCGTGTGCATCAGCTTGAGACCCTATTTGAAATCATCCCTTTGGCATTGACCTATAAACGTCCTCGCCTGCCACCCAAGCAGGCCCTGCGCGTCGCGGTGATCACGACCACTGGCGGCGGCGCGGCGACCGTGGTCGATAATCTTGGCTTGGCTTCAGGCGTCGCGGTTTCCCCGCCCGACGATTTCATCGCGCACATGGCGGCACGCGGACTGACCCTGCGTTCGGCACCCGTCATGGACCTCACCTTGGCGGCCACAAGCGAACAGTATCAAGATCTGTTGGAGCAGTTACTGCGTGCCGACTGGTGCGATGCGGTGTTGAGCGTGGTGGGGTCATCGGCTCAGTTTTATCCTGAATTAGCGGTTCGGCCGCTGACGCAGGCGGCAAAGCCAACGACCAAACCATTGGTGGTCTTTTTAGCACCCGATGCCATGGCGTCGTTGCAAGTATTACAGCAAGCCGGAATTGCCGCGTTTCGCACACCCGAATCATGCGCCCATGCCTTGGCGGTCTTCTTTGAGCCGACGTCGGAGCCCCCCATGTGGTCGGCGTCGATCGATTGGCCCGCATGTCTACCCAAGCAAGGTGGTTTGACTGAGTATCAAGCGGGGCAGCTATTTGAGGCGTTGGCCCTTAAGGTCTCGCCCCAAGCGCTGATTCAGGAAGCGTCTGAGATGACAGAAAAGACGCTGACGTATCCCGTTGCTCTTAAAGTGTCCTCGCCTGATATTGCGCACAAAACAGAAGTGGGTGGCGTCGTGGTCGGGATCGAAAATGCCAAGGCGCTCAGTGCTGCGATGGCTGACATGACGAAACGGGTGAAATCTGTAAAGCCCGATGCCATCATCGACGGGTTTTTGGTGCAAACCATGCAATCAAAACTAATTGAGCTGATACTGGGCTATCGCCTCGATCCGTTGGTTGGCCCAACGGTTTTACTAGGGGCGGGTGGTGTCACTGCAGAATTGACGCCGGATGTCAGCGTGAGGCTAGCGCCTGTGACTCTGCCACAAGCGCGCGAGATGATTGAAGATGTCACGCTGACACGTCTCGTTCGGGGATACCGTAACCTGCCGCTCGCGGATTGTGAGGCATTGGCAAAAGCCATCGTTCAGTTCTCGCAAGTGGCTTGCATTCAAGACCCCAAAATTGTCGAAGCAGAGATTAACCCCTTGTTTGTGCAATCTGATGGCGTGGTGGCCGTGGATGGTTTGGTGATATTGGCGTGAGGGAAAGGCACTTTGATGCCGACCTAAGTGGTTGAACCCGAGTCATTGAATTCAGGTGGTTGTCGTATCCACTGGCTCATCTGGAACCGGTTTGTTTTGTTTCAGTAACGGCAAGAGCAATACAAATCCAATTGCGGTGGCCACGACCGCCAAAATCAGCACCCATGTGTAGCTCAATAGGTCAGCAACCCAGCCGGCGGCGAAAGCACTCAGGACACTGGCAATGGCTGTTGTTGCATTGAAAATGCCAACCGCTCTGCCTTCGTTCATTGAGGATAGTTGGGCCGCCGCTGCCGTGCCAGTCACAATCAATGGCGACCAAGCCACAGGAATGGGGACGAAAGCCAATGCTGCCCAAAGGGCGGCATTGGGTGGCTGCCACCACGCCAGCACACTCATGGTAACCAAGCAAACCAGTGTCACAAGCCCGCCTATCATGACCACAGCAATGTCCCCCATGATTTTTCCGAGCTTGCCAGATGGCGCATAAAAAAATATGCCGATCACTGCACCGAGCGCGTAGAAGAGCGATGAATGACTCGCGTCAATGCCGTAAGCGGACTTCATCAAAAGCGGATACAAGTTATAGAGTAACCACGTGCCAAACATGCACGAGAACCAAGCCAGGATGTAGAGACCATAATTGGTGCGTGCGTTTCGTATTAAGCCCTTCAGAAGATTACCGACATGGGGGTGATACTGATGCACCAAGTGGCTCAAATTGCGGGGCCCTGTCGAAAGAAGGCGTGCTGCTTTGGCCTGCACTTCAGTTGCGCGTTCTCGCAATGGTGTGTGTGGTTTCGAGGGCTGAGTTTGACTGTCAGGTAAACCTCGAAGCCCAAAAAATAAGCCAGGGGCCATGAGAGCGGCACAGAACAGCAGTCCCATCGTTGGATGTGACTGTGCAATGGCTGCTAGTCCTAAACCCACCGCTTGACCTGTGCCGTAGAAGGTTTGCAGCCAGCCGATCTTGCCATCCCACTCTTTCTTTGGGGCGTATTCAACGATATACATCGCGGCCACCGTGTTGGTGGCCGCTGAGCCCAAGCCTTGTACAAAGGCCAGTAAGCTCCAGAACAAAAGCGTGTCGACTAATGCAAACCCCGCCAGACCAGCAGCCAGGAGCAAATACCCCATGGCATAAATCAGACGAAAGGATTTGGTGCGATCTGCAAAATTACCGAGCAGCGGTGAGGCCAACTGACCGACGTAAAAGCACGCCACGACAATACCAGCGGCAGAGTTTCCAAGCGCGGTACCCACTAACAGCGGCAATAAGATCGGCGCCAATCCAAGCACGGCAGCGCCTTGAAAGGCATAACCGAGATACCAAGGGGAAACAAACTGCTTGATCTGACTCATGTTCTCAGTGCTCTTGTGTATTGCGTCAGCGCATGACAATAGCAGTGCTTGGTCTTCACTGTCGAGGTCTCGCAGCCAAAAAAACACTGACTCAGGCTTGCAGATGATCGCAACAGTCGCTCTCGTCAGACGGTCTTTCATTTCCGTTTATTGATGTTTGAAAACATAGTGGCTAAGATGCGCGGGTTGCGCTGAAAGCCTGTTGTCGCGGAAATGAATTTGTTCGTATTTATTCGTCAATATTTGTATGAAAATGCGGGTCCCTGAACAGGTGGTCAGCGCGTCGAAGATAAGCACTCCATGAAGATACGGTGACGATGTGAACACGACAGATGTGCCGATAACAGAAACTTTTGCCGCAGTACTTATTTCCCCGTACTTTTGCATCAACACATTATTTGTTGTTTGGGTTGCCGATGACCACTGACGATGCCGCGAAGACTCAGGTGACCGATTTTGCGCCTGCTCACGTGAGAGCCACTTATTGTATTACCCGCGGCAAACTTGCTGTCGTCGCTGTCTGCAGTGCCCTGTTGCTCGGCTGCGCAGCGCCTAGGTCATCATTCATTGACCCTGTCGAAGTCGTGCCCGCCGAGTGGAGTACGGTTTTAGAGACGACGGATGTGATGAATGTCTCGCGGTATCCCTGGTGGCAATCACTGCAAAGCCCTGGGCTCGATCAATTGGTGACGCAAGCGCTTTCGGAAAATACCAGTGTCAGAAGAGCCGTTAAAGCCGTTGAACTCGCGAACCAACAACTCGAAACCGTTAAGCTCGGATGGTTACCGTCATTGAGCCTCTTTGGTGGTCGGATCTCAGGTGACACCACGCTTTTCTTTCAAGGGCTTCCCGTTCCGGTGTCAAATGTTGGCGGGTTCGTTGGTATCTTGCCAAACTATTTTGTGAACATGTTTCGTCTGCCCTACGAACAACGTCAAGCGATGGAGCTTGTAGACGTGGCGCGGGCGGAGATGCTCGCGGTGCGCGCGGGCGTGGTGGGTGAGGTGGTTTCAGCCTACGCACTTTTTTTGTCGGCCAAAAACGAAACAGCGCTTTTGAAAGAGACACAACAGACCCTTAAGCGGCAGCGTGACTTAGTGTCCGGTCTTCAATCGGTTGGAATGGCCTCACAAACCATGCTGAACCAGATCGATGTAGAAATCGCGCAGGTGAGAGGGCAGCTGGCGCTCTTAAGCGCCGATGTCACGGCCGCCCGCAATGCATTAAACACGTTGGTGAAACGTCCACTCGGTACTGAGCAGACGTTCGATGCCATCAAAGGACTTGAGGTTGTAGATCAAGTCGCAAGTCAGACACCCGCGGCCGTCTTGAACTTTCGGCCAGATATTGTCGCTGAGCGAGCGCGGGTTCTCGCTGCTACCACTGGCATTGACGTTGAGACAATGCTTCTGGCCCCTACGCTCGAATTTAATGCCCTACGAACCAATATAGACACGCAAGTCAATAATCTTGGTAGTCAAACGAACGCTAACTTTTCCGCGGGTTATGCCGCCCTGGTACTTGATCCGCGCGTATTCGGCATGATTAAAACGAGTGAGTTATTGGCTGAGGATGCTCTGTTGCGCTACGTTCAGGCCGTTGATCGTGCGCTTGGCGAAGTCGACGATGCCATTGCGCTCTATCAAGGTCAGCGCCTCAACCTTAAGGCGGCTCAAGAGCAGGTCGCCATACTCGAGCGCAATATGTCTGAATTAAGTGCCTTGGAACAATCCCAGCTGGCATCTGAGTTGAGTGTGGTCGAAGCAAGACTGGAGTGGCTTGTATCTAGGTTGTCCCAGAACCAATCAGAAACCCAAACTGTTTTGGCCTACGTGGCATTGCAGCAAGCCATGGGGATTGGTGTTTTGTACGATACCGAAAACTTAACGATTGTTAATGGCCTAATCGAGACGCCAAATCATGAAGAAATACCTTAACTTTGCCTCGTTGATTTTTGTCCTCGGGGCCTTAGTGATGGCCGGTTATCTGCTGACCCAGTTTTTTACGGTGACAGATAATGCTTTCGTGGTTCGTGTGCAAACCCCTGTGGCAGCCAAGGTTCCTGGAACTGTGGTCCAAGTGCTTGTAGAAAACGGTCAACGCGTAGAGGCGGGTGATCCCATGGTCAAACTCGACGACATGGCTTACCGGCTTGCTTTGCGAAATCAACAGGCCAATGTAGAGGCTGCACAAGCAGCCATTGCCGTGCTGGAAAAGCAATATGAGGTCGCGGGTCACGAAGTATCTGTTGCGCAGGACAATCTTGCTTTGTTGCGCTACGAGCTGAAACAAAAGAGCAACGTCACCGTTAAATCAGCCGTGCCGCAAATCGAGGTTAAGCAGTTGCAGTTCGAGGTTCGCGCACAAGAAAACCAGCTGCAGGCGTTAAAGGCTGGTCAGGCGCGAGACCAATTGAGTATCAGGCAAGCCGAACTGGACTTGGTGGCTCTAGAAGCCCTGCGTGACGAAGCGCAGCTCAATCTCGAGCACAGCGTCGTGCGCGCGCAGACGGCCGGTGTCGTGACCAATCAATTTCTGGCTGTCGGGCACCAAGTTGCGCCGGGCGAGCCGTTGTTTAGCTTATCACCGGACGGTTCGATTTATGTCCAAGCTAACTTTAACGAAACCGACCTAGCCGGTGTCAAACCAGGTGATAAGGTGAGTATTTTTCCACGTACCTACCTGTGGCAGCGCTCCTTTGAGGGTATTGTAAAAAGTCTGCCCTTCGGCGTTGATCGTCAATTCAGTCCGCCATTGCTAGCAGAGCAAGTGGTGATTGCACCCAATCGCTGGCTGCAGTTGCCGCAACGGCTACCCCTGATTATCGAAATCGTTGATCCCGATCAAGCTAATTATCCGCTGCAGTCAGGAATGAGCGCTTATGTCTACGTCCATGACTGAACGTTGGGTGGATCGGGTTGATCCATACGGTTACGGGAGACAGTCAGGCCTTAAAGTCAGTTATGTGGCTGTTATCTTTTTTCTGATCAATGCATTTTGGATGGCGCCTACACTGGCGGTGTTGACCATGTGTGTGGCGGGTGCTGGCATTGCTTTGATTGAAATGCCGTCGGTTAACACACCCAAAAAGAAAGATCTCAGTTACGTTGCTTTCACAGCCATGACGATTGTCACGGTGTCTATTTTTGGTTTTTTTAGGTATTTCACCGGGTTAGAGGTCGTGGCGGTTATCGGCTGGGCCTATGTCTTATATCGATTTGCGGCCAGTGACACAGAAAAAGCTCAGGTCGTGGCAATAGCCCTTTTGATTGGGTTTGTATCCTTTGAGGGGATAGGAGCCAGCGATCTTGGTGACTGGTTGAATCAAACCGCCTTCTACATTCAGTTTGCCGTCGTTGCCTTTGTTGCCCACAAACTCTTTCCAAATCGCTATAACCGCATCGTCAAGGCCGCCATGCGTCAAATCTGGCTGCTACAGCGCAGGCAGTTGTGCCAACCTTTGACCCCAACGCGCACCGATATCGCCGCGAACTTCTTAAAGCACCTGAGCGTCATGGAGCAGGTTTTGGCTCTACTGCCTCAGCGCATGCGAGAGCAAATACCTGCTTTGATTGACGCCTTATGGTCTTACCAAGTGTGGTTGCAAAAACAAGGCCAGAGCGCAAACCAAGCGACAATCGAACAGGCTCGGGTAAACCATGAACACTGGTTTGAGCTGATGCAGTCACCTCAGCGCGATAAGCGTGGTGCGGGTAAATCCGATTTACCCGCACCACTTGGTCACCTTTGTGACGTTTGGAGAGACCTGTGCCAAGAGAGCTGATCCATCGTCGTATTCTTCAGGTCTGTTTGCTCCTGACGATCGCGTTATTGTTCAGTCGGGTACCCCAGTGGGAGCACGGGTCTTGGATTCTGATCTCCGTGGGAGCCATCATTGGTCCGTTTTCGCCCCTGCTTACTTTCCGTAAGTCGATGCGCCGGGCACTCGGCACGACAGCAGGGCTGTTGCTATCAGCGATTTTGATTGCCGTCTTTAGTCACCTGCCGTGGAGTATCCCGGTGTTGGGCGTTTTGCTTGCCTACGGTATCGCGTTTACTTCACAGCAAGACTACCGTTATTTCATCATGATTGTGACGGTTGCGATCGCCTTGAATTTCGCTGACATATACGTCCCGTTCACACCTTTTGAACCAATGTCTTTTTTTGCATCACGGGCGATGGGGGTGTTTATTGGCATCGCTATTTATGTGACTTTGGAATGGCTACTTTTTGGGCGCAAAGAGCAGCTGCGTTGGGCTCAAGCGAGCAACTCGGTTTATGAGAAAAAACTATTGGCAATGCTTGATCAGTTAATGACTCTTGATCCGGTACAGCCGAGTCTGCATCAAGCTCTGTTGAGTCAGCTCGTTCAGGCGCAAACAGATCACGAGGAATCGCTCGGTGGGCTAACAAGCGGCTCGGAAATGGATGCGACTACCAAACAAGCCAAGCGGCTACAGCGGATCGGGAGACGCCTGCAAATGTCTTGTTACCGGCAATTGGCAGCCAGCGCGTCTCAACCCCACCTCATCACCATCAACTGGGGGGTGAGGCGGGGAAGGTTGCAAACGCTGCTGTGGGCATAGATTGGCCAGTCATTGCGATACAAATTATGTCACTTTTGTCTTTTTAGCGGTGTCATGATTATCTTCGCATCACTTACTAATTGACGGTCTTTGAAGTGATTGCCGATTAACTGTAAACCCAGTGGCATACCCTGTTCATCGGTTGCCATGGGCAAACTCAGTGAAGGGTGACCCAATAGTGTCCAGGGTGCCGCCAATATCGGGTTGCCGGTGGCGCCTAATCCTGATGGCGCTGGACCGAGGGCAGACGGGGTGACGAGGTAGTCAAAAGATTTGAACAGCTCGTTGATCTCTGTTCGCACCGGACGCACGCTTTCGATGGCGGCTAGATACTCTTTTTCTTCGATAGCTAGACTCTCTTCGTAGGCTTTACAAGTCTCCGACTTGAGTTGTGATGGATACTGTTTGTAGAGATCGGCAAAAGCGTGTTTGAGTTCATAGAGGTTGATGGTCGTGCGGCATTTCAGCGCATGGTCAAAGGCGCTAGACAGCTTGACTTCAGTCACTGAAATTTCTGAGCGATCGATTTGATTCAATGATTGCGTGACATGATCCAACATTTTGCGCATGCTCGCCTCAACCGATTGAATGGCTTCAAAGCTCGGCAAGGCAATGCGTAAGGGACGACTTGATGCCTGGGGCTGAGCCATTGTCGTGATTCCTTCAAGAATCAAGTCTAAATCCGGAAGTGTTCGGCTCATGAATCCGAGTGTATCCAAGCTTGACGATTGGTTGAGTACCCCTTGGCGATCCAGCAGTCCGTAGGTGGTTTTAAGACCGAATACCCCACAAAACGAGGCTGGCCGGATGACCGAGCCTGCCGTTTGCGTGCCGATACTCAATGGCAGTAAGCCAGCCGCAACCGAGGCTGCTGAGCCAGCAGAAGAGCCACCAGGCGTGTGCGACAGGTTGTTTGGGTTGTGGGTTTTTGAGGGAGCAAAGAAGGCTAATTCAGTAGACACCGTCTTCGCAGCAATCAGGGCACCGGCTTGGCGTAATTTGTAAATAACGTCGGCATCAACGGTCGCTTCATAACCAATCGGTGCTTGAGAGCCAAAGCCTGTTGGCATGCCGGCCACATCAATGATGTCTTTCACGCCAATGGGTACACCGTACAGAGGCAAGCCAGATTTGGTTTGGAAATCGCTGTCTAGCTGTTGTGCTTGTTCAAGCAGGCTCTCTTTGTTTAGGTGCTCAATGCTTTGAAGCGCATCATCTTCTTTTTCAACACGGGTAATCAACGCATGGGCAATATCGACACAAGAAATGGATTTTTGACGCAAAGCCTGAACCAGTTCGCCAGCGGTTTGAGGAATCGTATCTGTCATTGTTAATTTCCAAAGAGTTGTTCGGGCAGCCATAACGCGAGCTGCGGAAACATAATTACCAAGAGCAAAGCGACCACGTGAAGGCCAACAAACTGGAACATACCGCTATAAATTTGAACCAGCGACCATTCAGGGACAACCGCTTTTAAATAATAGGCTGCCATCGCGACTGGTGGAGACAAAAACGCGGTTTGCAAATTGACGGCGACGAGCGTGGCCACCCACAACAAATCCAGCCCTGCGTCGGTGATGACGGGTAGAAAGATCGGTAAAAAGATGAAGATAATGGGCGCCCATTCGAGGGGCCAGCCCAACAGAAAAATAATGGCCATCAGCGCAAACAACACCCCGTTTGGACTGAGATCCAGTGCCACGAGCGTGTCCGCAATCAAGGGTCCTGTGCCCAGGCGGTTGAAGACAGCCCCATACATGTTGGAGGCCACTAGCAACAGCATGATCATACTCGTGACCAATACGCTCTTGAAAAGTGCAATGCGTAGGTTTTTACTTTTGAGACGGCCGTAGGCCAATGCCAAAATCAACGCACCCGCTGCACCCATACCGGCGCCTTCGGTTGGGGTGGCGATACCACCCAAAATGGAACCCAACGAGGCCGCGATAAGTGCCAAAAGCGGAAACATACCGACCGCAAACTCACGAAACGCGGCTTTGTAATCGGTGGGGTGTTGTGACTTTGGTAGGGCAGGTCCTAGGGAAGGATTCAAGTAACTGCGAATCATGACATAGGCGGTAAATAGCCCTGAGATCAATAGCCCTGGGATGATGGTGGCGGCAAACAACTTGGCGATAGAGACGCCCATCAC
>Ga0102945_1000209_pt1 | contig 18771 bp, 20 predicted proteins | sample SalPonred_H2O_MG_FD_78207 | JGI IMG/M metagenome (GOLD analysis project Ga0102945, IMG submission 78207) | Salt pond water microbial communities from South San Francisco under conditions of wetland restoration - Salt Pond MetaG R2_restored_H2O_MG ...
ATCTACTACGACGACGGCACTTCTGCTCAATGGGTATCGGCTATTGGTGGATCGCTGACTGGTTCAGTGTTGCAGGTAGTAAATACTGTAAAGACAGATACTTTTACTACTACGTCTACTTCTTATGTCGATATCACGGGTCTTTCTGCATCCATTACTCCCTCATCTGCAAGTAACAAAATACTTGTAGTTGTAGGAATTGAGGGGGCTACTAGTTCTGGAACAGCTAACAGTGTTGCATTTTGGCAAGTTGTTCGAAACACAACTCCTATTGCCCTAGGAGACTCAGCCGGTAGCAGAATTAGGTCTACGGGTCAAATTACTACTCGTGCCGCGGCTAACTCTCTCACTGTCGGCACTTCAAAATCTATCTTAGATTCGCCCAATACAACTTCTAGTGTTACCTATAAAGTTCAGGGTAGTGTAGCCGCGGGGACTTTTTATGTCAATAGGGGTGAAGGCGATTCAGATGGAACCAATGTCAGTAGATTTATTTCAACGATTACTTTGATAGAGGTGGCGGGCTAATGGATTACGCACAGATTCTTGTTCGTAAATACCCCGAAAGTGAGTGGACGCTCAATGGGGATAACTATTCTGGCCTAACCTGGCTTTCTGATACGCCAAAGCCCAAAAAGTCTGAACTGGAAGCATTCTGGCCAGAAGTACAAGCTGAAATTGCAGCTGAGAAACAGGCCAGGGTAGATGCAAAAGCATCAGCAATAGCAAAACTAGAAGCACTAGGGTTAAGTGTAGAAGAAATAAAAGAAGCATTTGGTTTGGAAGCATAATGGTTGATATTAATTTCCCCGATAATCCCAGTGATGGTGACAGATTTGACTTGTGGATTTGGAATTCTTCACGCTCTGTTTGGGATTGGGATGTACAGCCAGGACCATTTAGTGTTGAGTATCTTGTTGTAGCAGGTGGCGGTGGCGGCGGTGGTAATGGCGCAGGAGCAGGCGGTGCCGGTGGTTATCGATCAAATGTTTCAGGAGAATCTTCCGGCGGAGGAAGCTCAGCAGAATCCACTCTTGAAATTAACACGGGAGAATATAACGTTACTGTTGGAGCAGGCGGTGTGGGAACTTTTACGCCCACACAAGGAAGTAATTCGGTTTTTGGATCCATAATTAGCATTGGTGGCGGTTACGGTAGATACAGCGGTTCAGGCTCTGGTGATGGAGGATCCGGTGGTGGCGGTGGTCAATATCTCCCATCAGGCGGTTCTGGGACAGCAGGTCAGGGATATGACGGTGGAAATAATGGCAGTACTTCTGCCGCTGGTGGTGGCGGTGGCGCTGGACAATCAGGAGGAAATGGAAATGGGGGCGCTGGGGACGGCGGCAATGGGGTCCAGTCTTCTATTTCTGGATCTGCAGTTTATCGAGCAGGTGGCGGTGGGGGTGGTAATCACCATGCAAATTCTCCAGGTACAGGGGGGTTAGGCGGTGGAGGAAACGGTGGTCCTTACGGATCTAGCGCACCAGGAGAGTCCGGAGATGCTAACACTGGTGGTGGTGGCGGAGGTGGCTCAGGACAAACAAACGTTGTAAGTGCTCAGGGAGGATCCGGTGGATCAGGAATTGTAATCATAAAATATCCTGTTCAAAAATCCTTATCTGTTGGCGCTGGATTAACTTCCTCCACAACAACTTCGGGTAATTATAAAATAACAACCTTCACAGCTGGATCAGATACAGTAACATTTAGTTAGGAATTATTATGGCATTAAATTTTCCAGATACCCCCGCCGACGGGGATATTTATGAACACTACAAATATAATGCTACAACTGATGTTTGGGATTTAAACTTACCAGAATATATTCCTGTATATGATTTTGAATACTTAGTAATTGGTGGCGGTGCCGGAGGTAACAATGGTGTAAATGCTGTTGTCTACGGAGCTGGTGGTGCGGCTGGTATTGCACGAACTGATACCATATCGCTTATTCCTGATACCTATACAGTGACTATCGGAGCTGGTTCCCCCGGAACACAGGGTTCCGTTACGGCTGGTGGCTCTAGTGTTTTTGTGGCCACTGCGACTGGAGGTTTTTCTCATCTAAATGATGGTGAAGGTGGAGATAACGATGATTATGTTGGCGGCGTTCGATCCGGTGTTTCATCAGGCGGTGGAGCAGGAGCAGGAGGTAATGGCTCGGGTAAAACTGGCGGAACTGGATTTACGTCATCTATCACGGGTTCGAGCGTGATCCGAGGCGGCGGTGGCGCTGGCGGAGATGGCGGAACTGCCGGTACTGGTGGAGGGGGGACCTGGGCAGGCGGCAACGGAACTGCTAACACGGGATCTGGCGGATCGGGTTCACCTGTCTCAGAGAACGGCGGGAACGGTGGTTCTGGTGTCGTTATTATTAAATATCCTGATACTGCATCTCTAACTATTGGTGCAGGATTAACATCATCCACCACAGCTTCGGGCGGGTATAAGGTAACAACATTCACAGCCGGTAGTGATACAATTACCGTTTCATAATAAGGTATAATTAAATATTATGGCTCTTGAATTTTCTTCTACCCCGTCTGATGGTGACATCGAAAATGGATATATTTATGATGCCAGTATAGGTGCTTGGAAGAAATATAATCCTTCTCAAAAGGCTGATATTTTTATTTCTGGATCTGCACCTACCCCCGCAAGCGACGGGGATATTTGGTTTAATTCTAACAATGCTATTACTTCTATTTACTATGAAGATGGTGATAGCGGTCAATGGATTGAACTTTTAGAGCGTGGTGATAAGGGACCAGTTGGTGATGTCATTGCCAACATATCTTCTACTGCTCCAACTGCCCCGTCAGCAGGCGCGGTATGGTATGACGAAGATGATGGCAGAGTATATTTTTATTACGAAGATGAAGATTCTAGTCAATGGGTAGAACTATTCTCTGCTGTTGGACCAACTGGACCAGCAGGCCCAGCAGGATCTACTTTTACAACAGGTAAAGCTATTGCTATGAGCATTGTGTTTGGATAAGATGGTAGAATAATATTATGGCAAATCCCAATATTGTTGATGTTACTGATATTAGAGGTAAGACAGCTGTTCAGTCTGTAGGTACTAGCGCTACAGCTATTGTTGAAAATACCGCTGCTAGTGGTAAAGTTTTTAAGATTAATTCCCTTACCGTCGCAAATGTGGACGGTACAAATGCAGCAGATATCACTGTTGATCTTTATCGTTCTTCTACTTCTTACAAGGTTGCTAGCACTGTATCAGTACCAGCAGATTCAACCCTTGTTGTAATTTCTAAAGATACTGCTATTTACTTAGAAGAGGGTGATGCTCTTCGATGCCTCGCCTCAGCGACGGGGGATCTGCAAGCAATTTGCTCATATGAAGAAATTAGCTAATGGTAAGGGGATTTTTAAGAGGAAAAGCCTACGGACTTGACAAAAACGTATTCCGTAAAAACAAAGAAGAAAGAATTTTTGGAATACCAAGAAAATATCCAATATATTCTTCAGGTCAAGAATATGATAATGCAATAGCTGGTAGTTCTGGCGGTGCGCCAGATTTTAGGTGGACGTTTAACAACACAACATCAGAAGAAGGCTCTCATTCGACAACAACAAATGGAAGCTTTTCCTATTCTTCTAGCTTAATTCCTAATGTATCTGATAGCTCTGCTATTTTCAATGGAACGGATAGCTATTTGGTGCCAGCAAACGATGAGCTAATCAATACTGGAACTGGATATTCTTGGACAAAAAGGTCTATTTCTTTTTGGTTTAATGCAGATATTACCTCTTCCTGGAGGGCAATTTGGGAAGAGGGCGGTGGGGTCAACTGGCTTACTATTTATCTACAAAGCGATGTCCTTTATTTAAATATAGGTGAAGGTAGTGCAACTCAGGGACACGCAACCACTAGTGTCTCGGCTGGAACAACTTATCATTGTGTGGCAGTCGTAGATCTAACCCTAGGCTCTAATCAATTAAAAATATACTTAAATGGTCAGCTTGCTGGACAAGCAAGTTCTTCTGTAGGTGGAGATCTTGCAGCACACTCAGGTAACAACAATATAGGGTTTGCTGCTGCCAGAAACCACGAAAATACAAACAACCCATATTCAATTTTTGACGGTAAGATGCAAGATTTCTGCTATTGGAACGAAACAGCATTAACAGCAACAGATGCTCAAAACATTTATGATGCTGGAATTAAAGTTGGCTTATCCTCTGGAATTTTTAGTTTAAGGTCACTACTTTAAAAACAAAATAGTGTATAATAATACAGACAAGGAGTTTATATGGCACTTAATTTTCCTAACAGCCCCGCCGATGGCGACACTTATGAAGATTTTTATTGGGACGCTACCGCCGGTATTTGGAGAAGACAACTAACAGTCACAGAGGTAGATGATCTTGACGATGTTGATGCAACGTCTCCCAGTGGTGACGACATTCTTATTTATAACGCTAGCTCGGGAAATTGGGAATCGGGAAACGTAAACAATATTGTTACAATTCCTGAACCAGAGCCACCATTACCAGTGGCATTCCTAACAATGGGTGCATAATGTGCTATAATTTTTTTGGAGGAATTTAAATGGCAACAGCATATAAAGTATTGGGTCAGGTAGCACCATCAGCTACAACTGATACAACAGTATATACTGTACCCTCTGCAACTGAGGCGGTTATTTCAACTATTATAGTTGCTAATAGAGGAGGATCGGCTGGCACATATAGACTAGCTATCCGCCCAGATGGCGCTACTTTATCAAACGAGCACTATGTTGCATACGATGTCGCAGTAGCTGCCAATGACTCAACAACACTAACACTTGGAATCACCATGGATGCAGGAGATGTTCTAGCAGCATACTGCTCAAGTGCAGACATGAGTGTAAACGTGTTTGGATCAGAAATTTCTTAGGAGTTTTTAGATGGCTATTCGTAGAATGTCAACTTCAACCCTGACGCAACAACAACGCTACTCTAGAATGGGTGTGGGCATTCCAAGATTTGCACTCGAATATGTTATTGTCGGCGGTGGCGGTGGAGCTGGAGGCTCTGAGGGTCAAAACAGATCAGGCTCTGGAGGCGGAGCAGGAGGATACAGGTCTTCCGTTTCTGGAGAACAATCTGGCGGCGGCGATGCTGCTGAAGCACCAATTAATCAAATTGGTCAAGCTGTCTTTTCAATTATTGTAGGTGGCGGTGGCGGTGGTGGTGGTGCGGGACGCACCGGATCAAATGGAAGCCCCAGCCAGCTAGCTGGAATCATCTCTCTTGGGGGTGGAGCTGGTGGAGGTTGCTGCGATGGGACTACTCAGAATGGTCAAAACGGTGGATCTGGCGGCGGCCAGGGAGGACTTGGAACTTCTGGACAAGGTTTTAACGGCGGTGTCGGCGGCGGACAATACGCAGGTCGCGGTGGTGGTGGTGCGGCGGCTGCTTCGAATGGTCAACCAGGAGCTAATGGTGTAGCTTCTTCAATTACTGGATCGTCAGTAACCCGTGCAGGTGGTGGCGGCGGTGGTGGTTCTTCTAACGGCGGTGTCGGGGGAGCTGGCGGTGGAGGAAAAGGTGGTGGTAACGGAGGTAACGGTGGTGGCGGTGTGGCTGGAACAACAAATACCGGTGGAGGTGGAGGCGCTCCAGGAAATGACTCTAACGCCAGTCGTGGTGGAGCACCAGGTGGTTCGGGTATAGTAATTTTTAGAGTACCAACAGGAACTCCCGTGCAATTCTCTGCAGGTGTCACCGAAGCCGGAGGCTCTTCTCCTGGCCAAACAGTTGGTGAGTTTGATGTGTATACAGTAACTGCAACTTCTACAACAAGCGAAACGGTAACAATAGGATAATGGCACATTTTGCAAAATTAAATGAGGACAATATTGTTGTATTTGTCACTAAAGGGCGACAAGAAGATGATGGAAAAGAAGCTGAGCTGACAGCTCGAACCGGCGACGTGTATAAGCAGACTTCTTATAATACATATGGTGGAGTTCATTACACTCAAGAGTTTGACGAGAATGGAAATCCAATACCTTCGCAAAATCAATCTAAAGCTTTTAGGTTTAACTATGCTGGCGAGGGGTTTTTCTACGATGAAGATAGAGATGCATTTATTCCACCAAAACCTTTTGACTCTTGGTTGCTAGATGAAAGTACATGCTTATGGAACCCACCGATTCCAATTCCCGTAGATGACAATACTTATTTATGGAATGAAGAAACCCAAGAATGGGATTTGGTTACAGAATAAGATTCTGTAAATTTTGATTTTTCTTTTTCTCTCTGATATGATATATATCATTGAGAGAAATGGGTTTTAATGTTTTTAAAAAAAAAGCAACAAGAGGTTATATCTTTTGTTTCTGATATCCCTGGGCTTTCTTTGATAGAGGAGTGCCGACCACAGCCGTCTATTAAATATTTGCCCAAGTGGTTTAAAGATATGCCCAGATTTGACGACTTTACCGACAACGCTACAATTAAGCAATGCCCTGGAATAGTAGATTATTTTTCTCAGGGTTTTGTTGTTCCAATGTGGTCTGATACATCTTTAGAATATTCAAAAGAGCTTGATCGCTGGACAGTAAACTCTGGAGCAGTATCTGGAAAATTTGGAGAAAGTGCAAAGTGGGATGTACACAATAGCTCACAATTTTTAAGACATTCTCAACACTTTTTTTTAGACAAAGAAACAACGTTTATCTTTAAAGCTCACTCTCCTTGGAGGGTAATAACTAAGCCTGGATGGTCTGTTTATCAACTTCCTTTGTTTTATCATTCTAATCAAAAATTTTCTGTAATGCCAGGAGTCATTGATACTGATATTCACCATGAAATTAATCAACAAGTTCTTTATTTTGGTAATGGTGAAAATGTTGTTATTAAAAGAGGAACTCCGTTTGCCTTGTACATTCCTTTCGAAAGAAAGAAAATAGATTTTACTGTTAGGGATGAAACCGAAAGCGATAGAAAGTTGTTTGCAGCGAATGATCTTAATTTTATGACAAAGTTTCCTTCTGGGGGGGCATACAGAATTATGCAGAAAACTAGAAATAAGAAAGAAAGAGAAAACGATTAGTGAGAGTAGCGGTATACACTATTGCTTTAAATGAAGAGCAGTTTATTGAAAAGTGGTATAAGTCAGCTAAGGATGCTGACTATTTGCTTATTGCTGATACTGGTAGTGATGATGGTACTTTAGATACCGCCAAAAAATTTGGTATTAATACTACTACTGTTCTTGTTAAGCCATGGCGTTTTGATAATGCTCGTAATGCTTCTTTAGCTGCTATACCCGCAGATATCGACTATTGTATCGCTTTGGATATGGATGAAGTTCTTATGCCTGGTTGGCGAGAAGAGCTAGAAAAAGCACATAAGCAAGGATTCACTAGACCCAGATACCAATACACCTGGTCGTGGAATGATAAAGAAGAAACTGTTCCAGGTTTACAGTATGGCGGGGATAAAATCCACACACGTTTTGGCTACAGATGGAAACATCCTGTCCATGAAGTTCTTGTAGCAGATCGTATTGAAGAAAAGCAAGGGTGGACTGGATTAGAAATTCATCATCATCCAGATCATAGTAAATCTCGTGGACAGTATATGCCTCTTCTTAAAGTGGCAGTAGATGAAGATCCTAATGATGATCGTAATACGTTTTATTATGCTCGTGAACTTTTCTTTCATTTTCAATTTGATGAGGCTAAGAAAGAGTTTAAGCGTCATCTAGCTATACCCTCGGCAAAGTGGCCACCTGAGCGTGCCGCCTCTATGCGTTTTATTGCTAAATCTAGCAAGGGTAAAGAAAGAGAAAGATGGTTCAAAAAAGCAATAGAAGAAGCACCCAACAGAAGAGAAGCATACGTAGAGTTAGCTCTTGACTATTACAATAATCAAAAATGGGAAGAGTGCTTGGAATATTCCGAAAGAGCTTTGGCTATTAGAAATAAACCTTTAGAGTATTTGTGTGAAGATTTTGCTTGGAACGATACACCTTATGATTTGGCTGCTATTTCTTCATATACCCTGGGTAAATACGATGATGCTGTAAAGTATGGAATTGCGGCGGTAAGGCTAAATCCATCAGATCAAAGATTACAGTCCAACTTATCCCATTATTCTAAAAAAGTAATTAACCAATAAGTGTTATAATTAAATAGACTTATTTCGGAGGTCTATTGGCTACTAGAATTCAACAACGTCGTGGTACCGCGGCGGAATGGGAATCAGAAAACCCAATTCTTGCATTAGGAGAAATTGGATTTGACACCACCAACGAAAACATTCGTATTGGTGATGGAACTAGCCCCTGGAATTCTTTAGATTCTGTTAGTGGCCCTCCAGGGCCAGAAGGTCCACAAGGTCCTACGGGTCCTACAGGACCATTGGGTCCTACAGGTCCGTTAGGTCCAACGGGACCAATCGGTAGGGCAACATTTACTGTTAGTGCAACACAGCCCACTGCCCCTATTAATGGAGATAGCTGGTTTAACACTGAAACAGCTGTAACAGCTATCTATTATGAAGATGCAGATTCAAGCCAATGGATCGAAGCAGGAAACAGCGGACCTACTGGACCCACTGGACCTATCGGTCCTACTGGTCCACAGGGAGAACAGGGCGGAGAAGCAACAATTAGCACTACTCCTCCATCTGATCCAGTACCTGGAGAATTTTGGTTTGATGCCGACGACGGTAGAACATATGTTTGGTATCTATTTAATTTGCAGGGGCAATGGGTAGAAATCCTCTAACATACTTTTTCAATATGGTGTATAATTATTAAGAATTGGAGATAATTAATGGCATTAAACTTTCCCAGTAACCCATCAGATCTTGATATCTATGAGAACTATCGCTATAATGCGACGGTAGGGGCATGGCAATCTATTCGTACTGGTGCCCTCGTTACAATGTCAGAAACAGCACCTGCTAATCCAATTTCAGGACAACTTTGGTTCAATGAAACCGAAGGTAAAATGTATGTTTCGTATGACGATGGAACATCTACACAATGGGTAGCTGCTGTCGGTGGATACATGTCAGCAATTAATACTGACGATGACGGGGTAAACAGAATTTTTGTCGGAACAACAGATCCCGACACAAACTATACACTTAATGAAGGCGATATTTGGATTGAGGTACCAGCATAATGGCATATCAATTGGGTAATGCAAAAGTATGGGATGGTTCTCAATGGGTAGATGCTACCGACGGGACTGTCACGGTTGACGCCGTTGTCGTGGCCGGTGGTGGTGGCGGAGGCTACGGATTCTACGGTGGTGGTGGTGGAGCTGGCGGCTATCGATCATCGGTATCTGGGGAAAACTCGGGCGGTGGAGTTTCTGCCGAGCCCTCACTCAGCTTGAAAGGGACTTACACGATTACCGTGGGAGCGGGGGGAGCGGGTAGTGCTGCCACCGGAACTCGCGCTGGTAGCGGCAGTGACTCAGTGTTCGCTTCGATTACGTCACTCGGTGGTGGCGGTGGTGGCTCGCGTAACGAAAACGATTTGTCGAACTTTTGTGAGTTCGGGGCGCACGGTGGCTCGGGCGGAGGGGTCGGAACACTCGAAGGGGGGCCTGGTGGTGGCTCATATGGTCAAGGGTTCGGCGGCGGAAGGCAACGTGCCGGTTATGGAACGGGCGGTGGCGGAGCGAGCCAAGAGGGGGAAAGTCTTGTAGGTACGACCGACGGCGGCGATGGTGGCGATGGAGTTTCTTCTTCTATTACTGGCTCGTCGGTTACGCGCTCGGGTGGCGGCGGCGGCGGAGCTTTCGGCACGGAAGGAATCGGTGGAACAGGTGGTGGTGGAAATGGCGGGGACCGCAGTGGGGCAAGCCCTCAAAATGGTTCGACTAACACGGGTGGCGGCGGCGGCGGAGCGGGTGCGGTAGAATCCGGGGCTTCGGGCGGTTCGGGAATTGTCATCCTAAAATACCCCGACACAGTTTCTTTAACCATTGGCGCAGGACTTACATCGTCCACTACTACTTCTGGTGGTTTTAAAATTACTGAGTTTACAGCAGGCTCAGACACAATCACAATTGTATAATATGATAGGATATTGTTATGGCACATTACGCATTTATTGATGAAAACAACATCGTAACCCAGGTAATCGTGGGTAGAGATGAAGATGATCTCGTTGAAGGAATTACTTCATGGGAAGAATATTATGGTGCTCGTCATAATCAGGTTTGTTTAAGAACTTCTTACAATACCCGCGCTGGAGAGCACACAGGCGGTGGAACACCCTTTAGAGGAAATTATGCAGGTATCGGATACGAATATCGTGAAGATCTAGATGCATTTATTCCACCACAGCCCTTTGCTTCATGGGTTCTTAATGAAGCGACATATTCTTGGGAAGCTCCTGTAGCATACCCTGAAGATGGCGGGGCATACACATGGAACGAAGAAACAACATCCTGGGACGAAGTAGAAATTACGGAGTAACAATTGGCTAAGATTAACTTTCCTGATTCCCCCAACGATGGTGATACATTTGATGACTTTGTCTATAACGATACTGATAGTGTATGGGATTGGAATGTTTTACCTGGTACAACTACCGCTTCAGATTTGCTGGGTGAAGGTGAGTCTATAGTATTTTCAGTTGAGTACTTGGTTGTAGCTGGAGGAGGCGGTGGTGGCTTTGAGGGCGGTGGAGGTGGCGGAGCAGGTGGTTACCGTTGTTCTGTTTCTGGTGAATCTTCAGGCGGTGGCTCGTCAGCTGAGACACCTTTATTGATTGGCAATGGAACTTATGCTGTAACAATCGGTGCGGGCGGAGCAGCTAAAACTTCAGCCTCAGCAGGAAATGACGGAAACGATTCAGTTTTCTCTACTATTACTTCTGACGGCGGGGGTAGGGGCGGTGGCATTTCCGCTGGTGGAGCTGGAGGCTCCGGTGGTGGTGGTTCCGCTAATTTTTCTGGAGGTTCTGCTACTACTTCGCAGGGCTCCAACGGTGGTGCGGGTCTGGACACTGCTTATCCAGTAGGCGGTGGTGGCGGCGGGGCTTCTGCTGCCGGTCAAAATGCTACCAATTCTGACGGCAAAGACGGTGGAGCCGGAGAAACTTCTTCAATCACAGGATCAGCGGTAGCAAGAGCTGGAGGAGGCGGCGGTGGTGGCGATCACCGTGGCGGTCATCCAGCCGGAGTTGGTGGAGTCGGTGGCGGAGGAGATGGAGATGACGGAGGCGGTTCTTCTGCTGAAAACGGTACAGCAAACACTGGCGGCGGCGGCGGAGGTGTTGGAAATTCTGGAGTTAGCAGCGGTGCAGGCGGTTCAGGCATTGTTGTTATCAAATATCCTGCAAGCAAAAACTTAGCCGTTGGTGCCGGATTAACATCATCTACTACAACTTCTGGATCATATAAGATAACGCAGTTCACTGCAGGCTCTGACGATATTACTTTCAGCTAGCCCCTTCTATGTTAAAATAGACATGGAGAATACATGTCTATACCTTCTAATCTTTATGCGGAAAAGGTTTTCGCTGAGCATCCAATAGCTCTTTGGCCTTTGGACGATACTGTTGACTATGTTTCTTTAGTTAATGAAGATCAGAGAGATTTTTCTTTAGATACCTGGCAAATTTCTGGCGGTACAGCTAGTCCAGAATATCTTCTTAATTCTCCTTTTGATGAAAGTCACACTACAGAATTTAATACTACTGGTGATGATGTTGTTATTGCTTCCCCGAATTTAATCGATCAATATTTAAGTCCCCGCCTAAAATCACTGGCAGTTGGCTTTTATGCTTATGAAGAAGTAGATCTAGAAATTCAAGATAAGGTTGTAGATTCTTATACTATTTCTATTAAGTATGATTCTCCAGGCCAGCCTCATTTTGACAATGATATTACCGCCACCACTACGCTAAGTGCTAAGACTGCTAACTTGTGGCACTACTATGCAACGACATTTGAACTGCCAGATGAAGAGATTATTGCTTTAGATGCCGTATCTCCAATTATTGTAGAAGATCCAACTAATTTTCAATTAACTAGTCACGGTTTATCTGATAATGATAGAGTTATACTTACAGTTGATGGCTCATTACCCCCTGGGTTTTTCGAAGAAGTTATTTATTACGTCAATGTTGTAGATGCAAATAACTTTACCCTTTCCCTTACACCAGGAGCAAATCCTGTTTCTGCAACAGGTAGCGGCATTAATACCCCTAGCATTATTTTAATTAAGAAAATAGATATTGAAATTAAAGCAAATCTCGACAGAGAAACCAATGCTGTTTTCTATCTCAACGGCCTCTCTGTTGGTCAATGGTCAGAAGAATTCCAAGAAAGCTCATTAGGTAGCAATCTATCTTCTACTCCCAATGTTGATTTTGGCATTCCCTATTCCGCAATCTCCTCTAGCGCCTACGGACTATCAGATTCCTTGGCTTACTATATTGCCAACAACAATGAGCTTCTTGCCAGAAATATAAACATGCCAATGGTCTATGGTTCTCGTAATCTTACTTCTTTGATTGGTGATACCAACGGTAAGCCTTCTATTATTTTCCCAGGTAATGGATTGCTAAACGCTAATGGTCAATATAGAACTTACACTATTGAAACATGGCTAAGAATTGATGCTAATACTTTTGTGCCCCGCAGAATTTTTGGACCAATAGCTTCTACCGATGGTCTTTATATCGATGGTCCATTCATGACTTTGCGGGTAGAGGATAACTTTGCTTCTCACTATGTTGGTCAAATGTATAGACCAATGCTGATTAACTTAATCTTTTATCCAGACGGAGCATCTCTCGTAATCAACGGAGAAAAGGTTTTAGATTTGCCATATACCGCTTCGTCTCTTGATCTGCCTAACAACATTTCTTCAAATGGATACGAGCAAGATTGGCTAGGGTTTTATTCTTATGACGATATTCAAAAATTTGAAATCGATTGTTTTGCAATATATCCATATCAAGTGCCAACTTCTGTTTCTAAGAGAAGATACGTTTATGGGCAGGCTGTAGACTTCCCAGAAAACATTACATCAGCTTATAACGGAAAATCTTTCCCAGTTGATTACACTTTTGCAAACTATAGCAATAATTACGTTTACCCTGATATTGGTCAATGGCGCAGGGGTAATCTGGAAAATCTTAACATAGGTAGAAATGTTCTAGCACCACCAAACTATGAACTACCAGAACTAGTCTTTGACAACAAGGATCAATCGGCCTGGTACTCAAGTCTAAACAGAACATATGCTAACACCATAACTCTTAGGCCAGACTCTAGCTGGAACAATACCAATGGATACATTTATTTCAGAAAACTAAATCTTGAAGAAAGAAACACCAAAGCATTCTATGGAGTATTTGAGGTTGGTATTGGATATTCTGGAACAGAAACACTTTTTGTTTTAGAGAATGAATCAAATAAAAATTATATTAGGGCAGAGTTAAACACCGAAGAAGATTCTGTTTCTACTGATGGAAGTGCAACAATCACAAGCTCTAATCACGGTCTTCGCAATGACGACATTGTTTCTTTTTCTGGAGACATACCTTCAGAAATTGTAGAGAATAAGGAATACTTTGTTAAAAATGCAACTAGTGAAACTTTTGAAATATCCGAAGGGAAAGATGATAGCACTATATCACTATCTACAAAATCGTTTACCGTAAAAACTCATCAGATTAGATACAGACTTAAGTATGGATCAGATTCAGAATATACGGTTTATCAAACCAGAGCGATTACTCTTGGTACTACTTTTGTGGCAGGCTTGGATCTGGATAAGTTTGCAAATAAATTTGGTGGGAAGGTCGCATCTTTTGTAAACAATAGAAGACCACTTAGGGCTTACTTTGGTGGTAATAGAGAGTTCACAAATACTTTCTCGGGATATATTTATAGAATTGGATTCTCTACTGAAAGAAATCTTGCCAAACTTGACTATCTTTTTGATGAGAATGGAACAGCATTCTTAAGATATCAGTTTGATGGCGGTAGCTATGATGCAGATCCAGAAACAGAAGTAGTAGACGCGGGACAGGTTTATCAAATATTTATTGATGATATTCTTTCTCACAAGGCAACATATACGTTGTTTGTGTCTAACCAGTTCGGCAGTCTCTCCCTAGACATTGCTACCTCCTCTTCTTGGCAAGACTATTTACCATTACAGTACTTTGCTAAAACAATTGAAAATGATGCGGGTAAAAAAGAATACGGCGTCAGCTTCTTGCAATTTAACATAGACTATCCAGCACCAATTAATTTTGATGGCAACAACTACAACTCGGAAAGATCTTTTGTTAGAACATACATATCTTTTCAGTATGTAGAAAACGGTGCAAACAAACTTGATTCAGAATTCACATCTACGCAAGCACTTTCTAAAAACAACGTTATCGTTCCAGTATCTAATTGGGAAACAACAAAGTATGAGGTTGTAGACAATACAATTATTTACCCACCAGAAAATGTAGACTTTGACAAACTAGCTATTGTTATGTATGCAGATATCGATGTTGAGGGAATTAAAACACGACCAGTTCGTGTAAAGAAGCTAAGCTTGGCAGCGAAGTCTTTGAATGCTCTGGCAAGCAATAGGATTGGCTCTAAGCTAGGCTCATATATTTATCCAGTAGTTGAATACGGATTCTATCAAGATTTAGACGGCTTTAACCCGTTCTCGATATATACAGACAACACACCATTCTTGTACATGACAAAAAACAGCGGTATGAGGTTACAGGGCAATCTTGACACTCAGGCACAAAGAAGTCTAACAATGAGAGTAAACTCAGAAAGAAAAGATATCTACAGCTTGGCAGCAATTCAAGCCTCAGTATACTTTGACAATGTTGGAGACATGTCTACCGACAAAACAATTTTTGAAATTAGCGGGAAAACGGAAACATATCTCATTAAAGCAAAAACAATTGACCCAACAGATAGAAGAGTTAGACTTTATGCCACAGATATTAATGGAACAGAAGTAGAAACTGTAGGTTTTTATCTAAACGGTAACACAAGCTTCTCTCCAACCGTCACAGTTGGTGAGTGGAACATGCTGGGTATTGCATTTGTTAATCCCCTAGATATGAATAGAAGGCCAGGATCAATCAAGGTAGTTGGGCCAGTAACCTTTAATAACCTTTCTTACTACGCACTAAACAGACTACAAGAAGCCCAAAGAATAGAAAACGCTCCACCATACGCAGAATACTCTGAAGAGAACTACATCGGGGTAGATATGAGAAGACTATACAACATTTACACTGGAACAAATAAACTAATTGCAGGCGATGACCTCACTCTTGGTGGAGAAGAATACAGATATTCCGTTTATCAGGACCTTTCTATACAGACAATTACCACAAAAGCAGTCTAGTGTGTTATAATTGTTACCATGGCTGACCACAATAACGACCAAATTGGCAATTCTAAGATCAGCTTTATCGATAAGGGTTATAGCTGGGGAATCTACGTTTGGAAAAAGTCAAACGGTAAATGGTTTACGGACGGAAATGGAAACATTCTTAATATACCTTCGATGAAGGGTGATATTTCTAAGCTTGCTGAATTAAAAGCCGCTGCTGCTTATCACGGAGAGCCAGATGGCGAACCAGTTTTCTTTGCTGGCTTAAACAGAGTTACCGATGAAGAGTATTCGGAACAGGTTGAGAGAATGAAGGAAGGGCTTCTCCCTAACCTTAATGATCTTGGTTCCGTTCATGCTGCTCAGCAAACACTCAAAGCTCACGGTGACGAGGAATAATGTCAGAGTATATTGTTGGAGCAAGTGTTCCAGAACCAGAAAGTCAAGACGACACCTTTAAAAGACAAGATCCATTTAATAAAGCATGGGAAGATCTTAAAAGCTTCAATGGCTTAGACAGCAACTTTAAGCGTCGCTCAACCAGAATGGCCAAGACGCTAGATATGCCACCAACGCAAAGCTATCTCGATAGAGCAATGGCTACTCCCTCTGGAATCGACGGGGCAAGATCAAAAGAGATTAACCCTGGTGATGTATTCCGCAATGGATACGGACTCTTTGACGTGATTACTCCACCCTGGAATCTCTACGAACTGGCTAATTACTATGACACATCATTTGCTAATCACGCAGCCATTGATGCAAAAGTAGAAAACATTGTTGGGCTGGGGTACGACTTTGATGTTTCTAAAAGCACGATGTTCAAGCTTGAAAATCAGGAAAACCCAGAAGCACTTGCTCGTGCTCGTAAAAGAATTGAAAGAACAAAAATTGAACTTCGTGAGTGGATCGAGAGCATGAATGATGAAGAATCATTCACAGAAACGCTTACTAAATTTTACACAGATGTTCAGGCAACTGGTAATGGATATCTAGAAATCGGTAGAACAACCAGCGGACGCATTGGGTATATTGGACACATTCCATCTACAACCATGCGTGTTCGCAGACTACGTGATGGCTTTGTACAAATTATTGGACAAAAGGTTGTTTACTTTAGAAACTTCGGGGCAAAGAATCAAAACCCCATTACAACTGATCCACGTCCAAATGAGATTATTCACTACAAAGAATACTCACCACTAAACACATTCTATGGTGTTCCAGACATTATGTCTGCAATTACTTCTTTGCAGGGGGATCAGCTAGCATCACAATACAACATTGACTACTTTGGCAACAAGGCAGTTCCTCGTTATGTTGTAACACTCAAGGGTGCAAAGCTTTCTGCTGATGCAGAAGACAAGCTATTCAGATTCCTGCAAACAAATCTTAAAGGACAGTCTCACAGAACTCTTTATATTCCACTACCTGGCGACTCAGACACTAATAAGGTTGAGTTTAAGATGGAACCAATTGAAAACGGGGTACAGGAGGCATCATTCAAAGAGTATCGTACACAAAATCGTGACGACATTCTTATTGCACATCAAGTGCCACTATCAAAAATTGGTGGTGGAGACAAGTCTTCTATTGCTGCTGCCCTTGCTCAAGATCGTACATTCAAAGAGCAGGTATCAAGACCAGCACAACGTAACTTGGAAAAAATTATTAACAGGGTGGTTAAAGAACAAACTGACATTGTTGAGTTTAAGTTTAATGAGCTTACACTTACCGATGAAATCGCTCAATCGCAGATTATTGAAAAGTATGTCAAGACTCAGGTCATGACACCAAATGAAGCGAGAGAGCAGCTTGGATTGCCACAAAGACCAGATGGCGATAATCCATTTGTCATGTCTCCTAGACAGGCGACAGACATGAGAGCTAATACAGCTCAGAACAGGGCACGGGACACGGAGAGAGCCAATAACCAGGCTGATAGTCCTAGTACTATAGATGGTCGTAATGCACAAGGTGAAGGTGCAGCTAGCGACTAATCTCTTATTATAGCATTTTTGTAAAAATGGCTATATAATGGAGTAAGTATGACTATTGCAAAAGCTAGTTGGAATACTGACGGTGATGCCGTCCGTCTTTCCATGCCATTTTCTAAAATTGACAGAGAGAAGCGAGTTGTTTCAGGATTCGCTACTTTGGACAATGTTGACAAGCAGCAGGACATCGTTACTGCTGAAGCAAGCGTAGATGCATTCAAGCGCTTCCGCGGGAATATCCGTGAAATGCACCAGCCATCAGCTATTGGCAAAATGGTAAATTTCAAAGAAGAAAAATACTTTGATCCAGAGACACAGAAGTTCTATCGTGGTGTTTATGTCTCTGCATATGTTTCCAAAGGCGCACAAGACGCCTGGGAGAAAGTCCTAGATGGTACTTACACAGGATTCTCCATTGGTGGAAAAATGCTCAAATGGGATGATGCATATGACGAAAAGATGGAGTCAGAAATTCGCATTATCAAAGAATACGATTTGGTCGAACTTTCACTAGTTGACTCACCAGCTAATCAGTTCGCTAGTATTCTTTCAGTTGAAAAGGTTGACGGGGTAGACATTCTTAAAGGCATCGATGCAGACACAATTATCGAAAATGTGTTCTGGGACTCCGAGTCTGACCTCGTCCTTCTTTCTGCAAACGAGGCAGAGTTAAGCCCAGCAACTGGTGAGCCCATGCAAAATATAGGTTTCGTTGAAAAAAATGATGACGAAAAAAAGGAAATGGTAAAGTTCTTAATTGATAGTGCTAAAGGCATTAATACAGTTAAGATGACAAAGGAGGTAAGTCCTATGACTGATGAAACACAGGACCTAGTCGAAGAGACCGAAGAGGTAGCTTCTGAAGAGGTTGTTGAAAAATCAGATGAGGTCGCTCCAGAGGCAGACGCCGAAGCTTCTGATGTCGAGAAGGCCGAAGATATGGACGAAGAGTCCAAAAAAGGCATGAAAGACAAGATGGAAGACGAAGAGGACGAGGAAGAGGAAGCCGAAAAAGCTTATTCCGAAGAGGAAGAAGAAATGAAGGCCAAGAAATCTGACGAGTCTGAAGAGGTATCTAAGTCCGAAGAGGTAGCTGTAGATGCAGTTGCTGAGATCAAGGACACTCTTACATCAGCCTTTAGCGATCTAGCAGAGACTGTAAAGTTCCTTAACGAAGAGATTGCCGAACTGAAGAAATCAGTGGGCGCCGTCTCAGAGGAAGTTTCTGCAGCAAAGCAAGACCTCAGTACTGCTACTGAGCGTTTTGACGAGTTTGGAAAGCGTGTTGACGCAGTAGAGCAAGACACTGCTTTCCGTAAGTCTGGCGATCTTGGCGAGATCGTACAGGATCAACCTGAGATGGTTGAGAAATCCCTATGGGGCGGTCGTTTCCTCAAAACTGCCGACTTGTTTA
>Ga0102945_1000210_pt1 | contig 18714 bp, 8 predicted proteins | sample SalPonred_H2O_MG_FD_78207 | JGI IMG/M metagenome (GOLD analysis project Ga0102945, IMG submission 78207) | Salt pond water microbial communities from South San Francisco under conditions of wetland restoration - Salt Pond MetaG R2_restored_H2O_MG ...
AAGGACCACTCCCTCCAATATTTGAACTGTTGATACCCATTCCTCCGGCGCCACCACCACCGCCTCCTTGATGTCCAGAACCTCCGCCGCCTGAACCACCATTAGAAGCGCCGTAATCATAATAACCGCCACCGCGTCCTCCGCCAGTTGTTGTGATTGGTCCTAAAGCAGAAGGCGATCCGCTGTTTCCGCCGGGACCCCCGCCTGGCGAGAAAGGTCCTCCTGCTCCACCGTCACCCACAGTGGTAGGTGTAGTAGAACCGAATGCAAGTTCTAAATTTCCTTCGATGTAGCCACCTGCGCCACCGCCTCCGGAGCCGTGTCTAGAACCTCCGCTGCCACCACCTGCTAATACTAGGTATTCTGCGGTCATGCCTCCGGATTTCATTAACTCGAGTGTTTGACTATTTGTTTCTTTAGGAGTTATACTAAATGCTGAATCGCCGACTGATGTAAACACATGTATTCTATATCCGCCAGCAGTGTAGATTTCATCGCCTCCCGTGATGTCAAAGTTATCTAAGACACTTCCGGTTTCGGTTATCTGATGCTTTTTTCTTATACTGCTTATAAATGGCATTTTATTTTCCTAAATCTAAAATAATTTTTTTCTCTTGGGATGGCTGATGTAACCACATGTCGTTGTTATCTACCCATTCTTTATAAATTGGTAAGTGGATTCCCAGTTGGCTTGCTCTTTGGAATGTGCGTTTTTGTGCTTCTGGGCCATAAAATGTTTCTATATTTCTGTGCTGATATGCAATTCCATTAATCCACATATCGTCACTTTTTAGATCAGATCCGGTGGTTATCATATAAAATTCTGCATAAGGTAGCCATGCAGCATACACTCCCACACCGCCTCCTCTAGTATATAGGCATTCCCATATATCTACATCTTCGACTTGTAATTCTCTTTTATAGTCCCAATCTACTTTTGGTGGTAACACTAATTTGTCCGAGTCCATCCAGTTTGTATCGAAAACCTCGTCTGCATCTACTTCTTTGAGAATATTATATGTAGACTTAAACTGTGGCATATAATGTACCTTTTAATTATTAACTGTAAACGTGCTTGATCCTGTCGATGTAAAAGAGTGCGATGTGTATGTTCCAACTGATGAAGTTGAGTCACCGCCGGATCCGTCTACAAAAGTATCAGCATCATCAACAATCCAAGAATCTGTATCACGCTTTCTCAGTGTAATTTCTTCGTTCTGTGCTAGATTTCCAGTTTTGCTTAATGTAACACCAGAACCTGCCGCTAAGGCTACAGTTCCTGACCCTATACGTGTAATATAAATCCTGCTTCCAACTGGGAATGCCACGCTAGAATTAGGTGGAACTGTAACAGTAACAGATCCTGAATTATTCATAGTCACAGATTTATTTCTGTCGGTTAAAGCAAGAGTGTAACTGGTTGTTTGAACATTCTCACTGGTAATTGTTTCTAATCTAGCATTGACAGATAAAGTTTCTGTGCTAGGTTGGTATAAAATAACTCCATTATCTATAAATGCTTGATCTAAAGTACCTGTACCGGTTTCATCTGAAAAAAGCAGATTAAAATTGCTACTAGACACCCCTTCATCTGTCAAAGTAATTGCTGGATCTACAAAGCTAAGTGTTGCATTACCATCTGTTTGCATAATCTGTCTGTTAGATCCATCACTATCTGGCAAAGTCCATGTGACATCTGCCGAAACTGTTGTAGGTGATTGAAATGCAACGTAGTTAGAATCATCAGCATCTCCGAATCTTAGATTTGATTGGTTTTGTACCTGCATGTGTGCATCAACTAAAACTCTACCTGTTCCAGTTGGATCCATTACGATATCAGCGTTGTCGTCCGTGGTAATTGTCTGTGCAGCGGCTAGTAATCCGCCAAATGTAGGTGCACCTACTCTACCTGAAGAAACTCTTCTTCCCATTTATTTCCCCTTATGAAGTTCCGGTTGATGTTTCAATTCCGTATGAAACCGCAGTAACATCGTTGGTTGATGACCTTACTACTAAATTTTTACCAGCTTGCATTACAATACCAGTTCTTTCAATTACACCGCTTGCTAATAATTCTGAATCATATTCGATAAAATCAGCATTATCCGGTGTTCCGGAATCTGATATTGCAATTCTAACATCTGCCGGTGTGCTGCTGCTTCTATTAGCCAAGTTTAATGATACAACTGCAAATGTATCAGCAGGTACTGTATACACAATTGTGTCTGCTCCTGCGGCTAGTGCTTGATTTCCTAAAATTCCTGTTGCCATTATAGGTATTCTCCGTTTTATATATTTATGTCAAGAAGTAGTTAAAGGCTAAAGGATATCCCGTAACTGGTCTTCTAAAATCAAAGGTTGCATCCATTAGTAAAGTTCCGCCACCGATATGTGATATTGCATTTGTAGATATAACCACATTACCTGATGTTACAGAGTTAACCACTAGGCTTGCTCCCCCTCCGCCAATCTGCGAAGCAATGTATGCGCGAATCGCACGTTGTGTCGGTACAACATTATCTGAATTAGCTGTAAAGAACGGATCTGCACTAAATTCAGTGACTGTTGCTGAGCCACCGCCCAGTGTCACATTACCTAAATTAAGTTCCTGTAGACCTGAAATATTAAATGCATCTGCATTCAATGTTGCAATACCTGTACTTTGTTCAATTGAGAACAAATCACCGACTCTGAAGTTACCATCCTGGTCAGTACTGGTATAGAAAACTCTCCCGCCATTACTTTCTACAGTTTCGTTGGCTGCTATCGGTGGCTGTGTTGGTTCTCCAGGATAGTTAGTTTCTGTAAAGTTGCCTGTTCCGATATCTAGGAAATCGTGTCCTGTTAGTCGAACCTGTGAATATCTTAATCTAGTTGTTATATCATCTAGATGATCAGGTGCATCAGCAATGGTCATATCAGGCGATACCTGATAAAATGCTGTGTATGCTCCGTCATTAGATCCTCTAAAAGTCAAAACATTTACCAGTTTAAACACCTGATTCGGCAAGCTATCAAATACTACATTTGATCCTGCAACTGGTCTTTCTGATATTCTTCTTACGGCTATAAATGATCCTGGTTGATAAAAATCAGCATAACCGTCGGCTGTATCTATGAGTGCTCCGGCAGTATCGAAATCTGAACCTCTGTTAATGAAGCTGGGATTTGCAAGCACGCCGTTTGAAGTACGATTTTCTGTTGGTGCTTCAAAAATGTTATTAGGATCAGTTATAGTTATTGTAGGAGGTGTCACATATCCCGAACCTGGTTCTGTTATACTTATAGCATTTATTTCTCCAGCCGCAATCAGTGTTACTCGTGCTCGCGTAGTTGCGCCTGTATTGATGCTTACAGCATGAGTTCCAGAAGAATTCATAACAGCAATCCATTTGTTTGTACGTTGAGGATTACCATGCGCAATTGCATTATACCCATTAATTTGTGTGGCACCTTCAATGCCAACTGTAGGTACTGTTTCGGATTCCCAATAAACTCCATTTTCAGACTTCATTACGTATTGGAATCCGTCATCATTGTCATCACCGTCTGTGCCTACTGACGTGGCTATAAACAATCCCTGTCCGTATGACACATTAACATAACTTCCTATGGTTGATCCGTCAACTGAGCCGATAGTCGCATCACTCCATGTAATTCCGTCATCACTTACTTGAGCTGTGTTAGAATCACCGACTGCAACGAAAGTATTACTTCCATATGTAACGCTTGTTGCATTTATATCTGTAGCAAAATCAGTTTGCGTCCAAGTTACACCATCTGTAGAGTATTCTACAGCGTCTGTGTCGCCTGTTTTAACAGCAACGTATTTGCCTTTTCCGTAGACTACTTTCACAAATCCAGTTGCATTTAAAGTCCCTGATATATCCCATACCAGCCCATCGTTAGATACCGCAACAGTAGTAGAGTCGTCTGCAATTGCAACATACTGGCCATTTCTGTTTGCTGTTACTGAGATCCAATTTGCTGAAGCTGGCAATGTTGTTGCATTCCATGTTTCGCCGTCGTCGCTATATGCGGCAATAGTACTTCCATAACGTACTGCTACAAATCTACCTGTCTTCAACACTGTTGAACCGTCATCTATCACAGAATGGGTAACGCTTCTCCAGTCTCCGGCACTTGGCATCGACATTGATGTCCAAGTTTCGCCATCATCTGAATATGCTCCGGTGCTGCCGCTTCCTGGTGTAGCTACAAATACTCCGCCTTTTCCGTCTCCAGTCCAATCAAAGTCTAAAATAGCGCCGGTTACCGAGTTTACTGAAGTAATTGTAATTACTATGTCGTTTGTACTGTCGGTTCCGCCGAGATTTGAACCATTTAATGTGATAGTTTCGAGACGAGTATAACCTGAACCGCCGTTGTTCAGTGTTATAATATATTTCCACCCGTTTCTTATTACATCAAACGTTGCATCTACACCTGACCCATTATACACATCTGCAGTAAGTGCTGTATGGCTAGAAGTTGTATCTCCATAAACTGCATCTTTCCATGCTACGGCAGCCGGCATTGTTCTTTCTGTAGATGAAAATCCTGGACTTGTAAATGACAGTGCAGGCTCAATAGTATATGTTGTTGACGAATTCGGAGCAACAATAGCAACACCAGGTGTAAAAGAGTCCCACCCTGCTTGGCCGTCTGATTCTCTTATAACCGTTGCAATTTTTGTTCCTGAATTATAAGTGTTAATAAGTGCATATTGTCCTGCACCCTCACCGCCTGTAAGAACAATTTTCATTCCCGGATAGGCTGTAGAAGTTTCACCGTCTGTAGCCGCTAATGTAATTTGGGAAGTTGTCCCTCCTTGGGCAGTATTCGAAGCGGTAAGATATCCTTCTCCGCCAAATTGTCCGCTTGAATCATCTCCGAAGTCTAGTAATCTAACTTCAAAAACACCATCATCACGGAATTCGTCTTGTTCTACCTCTGCATCTACGCCGCCTCCAGTAATACCATAGGTGACTTCTGTATAATCTTCTCCTGCGTTATCAAATTGGAAAGCTTTTAGCTCACCTCCGCCGACGCTGATAGAATTTATAGTTGCATCGAATTGGAATTTGTTATCTACTGTAGCCGTTCCTGGAGTTTCTCTATTGTCAAATCCTTCTGAAACTGATCCAAAATCACCATACGAGTTGTTGCCGTTTGTTCCACGGATTCTGCCACCGTTTTCTGCTAGATAACCAATGTGTGCATAGTATGAAAATACAGATACTAATTCTGCTCTACCGTTGTTAGTAATCCATGCACCGATTCCATCACTAATTACCTGTGTAAAGTCGTTTGATGTAATACTATCATTACCGCCATTGTGTAATGCACCGTCGATCTTTTGTCCTATTGCGGCTGTACCAAAGGTAGTTACTCCTTGGATGTAAGGAGACCTCGTTATAATCCAAGCTCTGTAATCATCTGGACCCCAACCTGGATCAAGCGAACAATAAGCACCTGCACTTACACGACTTGTACCGTAAATATTTTCTGGTAAGAGATCTCCAGTTAGTCCGGATAATGTACAATTTCTTACTCCTGTTGCATTTCTACAATAAAACATGTCTTCTTCTAAAGATCCAGTGACGCTGTTTGAATAATATCTAGCTGCTAACAAAGACTTGTAATTGCCTGTTCTACTACCTATGTATCTGTCATTGTTTAAGAACAACCCGCTATATTTGATGTCGTACTTTAGAGCATCTAGATAAGAGTTTGTGTCTCGTGTACACAAAGCAGAGTTATAGACTAATGCTAGTGTCATGCTGCCAGTATCGTCACTTACTGAAAATGCTGTTGTAGCATCTCTAGTTTCTGCAATTTTGAAGGTTGTAGAACTTTCAACACTGTAAACATAATATGTTGTTCCGGATACAATGCCTCCTAAACTGGTTCCTGTAAATTGAATTGCTGTGTTTCTTTGGAGCCAGCTTGTATCTGATATTGTTATAATATCAGTCGTAGCAGTTGTTGTTGTTGCTGTATCGCTAAACGTATCTGCAATCCAAGCATTTATTTCTGAAACAATGTAGTCTCTGTTTCTTTCAATTTGTAATACTGCATAATCTCTATTACGTAGACTTGTACCGCAATTACTACCTTCGTTTGAACCACCGAATATAATTGCATCTATACTATCCATAAGATCTGTAATTCTAGACTGTGCAGTAGCGTCACCGCCAACATTAGATAATGCTAATGTTTTAACAGTGTCTAATGCATCAATCGTAATAGACTTTTGATTTAAATCATAGACATCACTGGCACTTGCTCTTAGATACGACAATCCTGCCACTGTAGAGGCAAAATTACTGCCAAACATAAAGTCGTACATTACTGCTTCAGTAATTAATCGTGTATCACGCAGACACTTTGTGTGATCGTATAAGATTTTAGTTACACCATTTCTAGTACCTGATGCACTTGGATATACAGTAGTTTGAGTGGTAGGGCTTGCATCTGGATGGAAGCACTCTACCGTAATATTTTCAATATCTACTTCATCGCCAGCGACTAATCCGTGATCGATTGAGGTAGTAACTGTGGCAACTCCAGTAGATTCATTATATACAAAGTTAGAAATACTTAAAATAGTACCGTTACTTTTAGTTACTGTGCCGCCTTCTACATATGTATGAGTTATATCATTGGTCCCAACATATATTTCAAAATCATCATTTGTTAAATTATCTTCTCTTACCAAAAAGTCAGTGTGATATGCAACTTCGTTAAGTTGATTTACCACAGCAGTAATGATTGTTTCTTGAGCCGTGTCTAGAGTTTCGGCAGCCGTCACTAAAGCACCAGAAGCCCAGCTAGTGTCTCCATAATCAACCGTATCACTTATAATACTAAGACTAGTTCCGTTTGATAATGTCTTAACACTTCCTCCAAACGTTTCTGAAACTGTAAATGTATCAGCGGCAGGTGTGCTTATAATCCAATATGTACGATTCTTAATAAGTCCGTTGCTGGTACTTCTAGGTATAATTGCATCACCTACGTCTAACCCATGGTTAGATTCAGTTGTAATTACATTAGATGCAATTGTTGTAACAGTTATGTTTGGTCTTCCGGTAAGTCCGTTTTCGATTATACCGGTAATTATATCAATTTTTTCGCCAATGGCAGTACTTGCTGATGCAGATCCTGCAGTATCTCTATACTGCGGGACAGCATCTTGGTTGGTAGGTACAGTATTGTTGAGTGCAGCCGCTTGCATAATTGATTTTAAATAATTGTAAGCCGCTAACGTTGCTGTGGTTTCTGAACTGTCAAATTGTAAAACTGTACCTTCATAATATGCAAGTCCTGCTACAAGAGTTTGATATGTTCCGCCGTATGTTAAATCATACGCAATCGCATCTACAATATAACCAACATCTTGTCTACATTTTGTTCTACTGTACTTTAATCCAGTATAACTGGCTGTAATAAACGCAATAACTTGCTCTTGAAAGAATTTTTTGTTATAAGTAATTAATTTTCTTGCATCACCATACCCTACAAGATACGAAGTGTTATAGTTTGTAGGATCTGAATTACTAGTTAACGCCTTGGCACCTGTTAGAAAGTCTGATCTTTGCTGAATTGTTCTAACAAGTCTCTTTAATGCCGTAGACTCGTCAGAGTCCGCAAATGGAAAATCTCTACTCTGAGTTGCAGTATTACCTGATGTTTCCGTAACATCATTTCCTAAAACAACATCACCGATAATTTCTTCCATTCTCCCTAATGATTCAAGGCTGTATTTTACATCAGAAAGATGTGTAGAACCAGTACTTGGAGCAATGTTAGTTGATCTAAGTTCATCTCCTAGTATAGCAGTAAACTCAGGAATAATCATGGGCAACGTTTCTCTATACTGACCAGTTGCAACTTTTATTAAATTTGCAGGTGCAAATCTGGCAGGGACACGACTTGCATCGCCGTCATCTATGGCATTTGTAACTATATCTAACAGGCTAGAAATTGTAGTTGTAACACCTGTTTCTGACGTGATTCCAGTTTCGAAGTATTGATCAACAATGGCAGTTGAGTTATCGCCGTTTGTTATTTGATAGTTTACTGACGGTGCTGTTTGCGCCAGAACATTACCAATAACAGTTTCTAAATAGTTATATGCAGCAATAGACTGTTCCTCTTCTACTGCTAGTCCAGGGTATGCACCCGGAGAATCTTCAGTGATTGCGCCTACTAATGAATTAGCAACACCTCTTGTCTTAACATTTCCGCCGTGGGATATATCATAAATTAAAGCATCAACAGTAAGCCCGACATCTCTTTCGCATTTATAATCTTCGTAATCAAAATTTTCCCAAATGCTGCCAGGATCTGCGTTAGCTATTTGATACTTGATAAATTCAGTGACTTCTTTTTGGAGGAAAACTCTATTAAGTTCGAGAAGTCTCTTTGCATTTGGATTTCTTGGTCCGTCCTCTACTTGTTGGACGGCATATCTTACAGTTTTCCAAGGCTGATCTAAGGTTTTTCCGTAAATTGGTGCTGGAGAATCGGTACCATGCAAAGAAACATAATACACATGGTCTACTTCGCCTAGTGTTCTCCATTCGGGGTCATTTTCTCCGGCAACTAGCACCTGTCCTTCTATTCCTACCGGTAATCTAGTCGGTCCTGAACCTCCATAGAATATTAAATCGCCGCGTTCTGATAATAGACTTGTTTCATTTCCTACCGAAAGTAGGTTCCAATATAATCCCAAAGAATCTTGATCCGGACGACTGTTATCAGCACCGCCGCCTTGTTCTCTTATTGTAGATCCATCGTCTTGTTCTGATCTATGATTTTTAACACAAATATAAGTGTTGGCATCATAACGAACAGTATCACCGACATAGTATTCTCTATCATCTTGCCATTCACCTTGCCATTGCAAACCTGCTGATAATTGATCCCAATATCCAGCAGACGGAGGTAATGGAGCTGTGTACGCTACCATTGATCCAGTATCGTCACTTAATGTAATTACACTGCCGCCTGGTGTATCAGTAATTGTAAACTTAGTATCGTTTATGATAGAATGCACATAATAATTTGCAGAATTTGCTATATCACCAAATATTACACCGGCAAAATTAATTACAAAACCTACTTCAAAAGTTGATGTTGACCCGCCAGTAACAGTAAAAGAATTATCTGAACTACTAGATGCACCAATTGTTAAAGTAGTGCTAGGTATATCACTAGTTGCTAGATAGGTATATCCATTGTTAACAACAACTTCGCCTATTTTATAGTCAGACTCTATATCCCAATTTGATTGGAAGCGGAATCCTTCAGAGAATAAGCCCCAATCGGTGTTACTGAGCTCCGTAGGAGTTGTGTTAGAGTGATTTGTTAATGCAATATATTGATTTCCGCCATAGCGCACAATATCGCCTGGCTGATACACAGTAGAACTGCTCCAATCGTCTTCAAATTCAAAACCCTTGACAAATTCTGTCCAATTAGATTCGTCATCTGCAAATGTTGATGTAGATGTATGTGCAGTTGTAGCTATCCATAAGCCTGCGCCGTATTTTACAACATCGTTTTTCTTGTATCGAACACTTGATCCAGACCATGTACCTTTATATTCGATCCCTTCATTGTATTCATCCCACTTTGCTTGATCGTTTTCCAATCCCAATGCAATTGTAGCGGCAGATGTATGAGCTTCATTACAAACATAGGTAATTCCGCCGTATGACACAATATCGTTGACTTTATAACGAATGCCTGGTGTCCAATCATTTTTCCAATCAAAACCTTCGGCAAACAAAGTCCAGTTTACTTGATCGTTTTCTAATCCTAAATCAGTAGTAGAGGCAGACGTATGGCTGGTATTACAAATATATAGTAATCCACCATATTTGACAATGTCTCTTTCTCGATAAAAATTATCAGTTGTCCAATCACCTTGCCAACTTTGACCATCAGTCATCTGATTCCAACGAGTTGGTACAAAGTCAAGATCTGTGTAAAAATCAGAAGCAGAAGTATGCCCAATGTCGCAAATATAAGTTCTACCGCCATATCTTACAACATCGTCTTTAAAATATGTTGTCGAAGGAGTCCAATCTCCCTTCCATACAAATCTAATTCTACCTAATTTAAATTCTGCCATTTTCTACTCCGTATAAGGTATTTATCATATTAATTATTTGCTTTATCAAAGCTTGCATAAAACATTGTTTGTGCAAGCATTCCGCCGCTTATTCCTGAATTAGGGCCACTAAAATCAGCAATGTTCCTGAATAAAATTGCATTATCTGCGCCTCCGGAATGACCTAGCCCAAGTGGGCCAATATTTACTACTCCGGCAGTTAGCCCGTTAACTTCTATTTCAGTTCCGCCTAGACTTAATCTCGATGCTAAAAATGTTGCAATAGCTCTTTGTGTTGGAACTACATTATTAGAATCTTCTTGTAGAGTCGGATCTGTACTAAACTCTCTAATAACAACTCCGGATCCTCCAACACGGATCCCTCCTAATCTTAATTCGCTTAGGCCGTCTAGATTAAAGAAGTCATAACGGATTGTTACAATTCCAGTTGCCTGCTCTACAGCAAATAACTCACCAGTTCTAAAGTTACCTCCTTGATCTGATGATGTATAAAATACTCTGCCGCCCTCTTCTTCGTATACTTCATTCTCAGGCGCCGCTGTAAAATTGTAATCTTGGTACAGATCAGGATAATTTGTTTCTATAAAGTTGCCTGTTCCAATATCTAGAAAATCATGATTTGAAATCCTAGCCTGGGCGACTCTTTCTCTAATGGTAACGGCTGTTCCGTTCTCTATTTTATCTTGAACACGTATAGTCGGACTAACTCTAATCCTAATCGATAATCCGTCTGTAGGACTTCCTAAATCTCCTAGTTCTGTAATAGTAACAATATTAAATAATTCATCATTTCCTGCAAAAGTTAATTGAGACCCAAGTTCTGGATATCTAGTAAGTCCTTCTAAGGTAATAAAGTTTCCTGAAGGAATAATATCAGCAAATCCATTACCTGATATTTCTACTTCAGTAGATAAAGATCTATACCCAATTCCTCGGTTTAGCCAGGTAGGGTTTGTAAGGACACCGTCGGCAATACGATTTTCACATGATGCATCACTGGTTGAGTTTGGATCAGTAATTGTTATTGTCGGATCTTCTTGATATCCTGAACCTGGATCCCATATGCGAACATCGCCAATTAACCCACTCGAAACTGTTACTCTGCCTAACGCTCGTTTTCCAGTCCTTACTTTGTTAACTTTATCAGTATTGTACCCAGGAATAATCCATATAGGAGTGTTCAAACCAATCGAACTATCTTCAGCATTAATATAAGGATTTCCAAATGCAATATCTTTGTAAACTGCATTCACTGCTAATTCTCTATCAGTCCATGTTATGCCGTCAGGGCTTGTTATTGCATACGTAGAAGGCCCTGTTGTAGGATCTGCTCCTACATCTCTCCCACCGGTGTCGCCGATTGCAAAAAATAACCCGTTGCCGTATCTAACTTTGTTCCAATGATGGGCCGTACTTCCGTCCTGTTTGGGCATTTCGTTTTCTGACCAACTTATTCCGTCAAAACTATATCCGATAAATCCTTCTGAACTTATGGCTACAAATCTATTATTGCCCCATGCAACTGATCTCCAATCTACCTGACTACTGTCAGCAATCACATCCAGGATATGCCCAGTCCATGATATTGTTCCAGTCTGGGGATCATACACGCCATCAGCAGAAACGTTATTACTATTTGCAATTGCTACAAATATATTTCTACCATATGTTATATCTATCCAATTATTGTCTGTTGAATCGCCAATATCAGGCAATGTCGTCGATGTCCAATTTACTCCATCTGTAGATAATGCTCCTGTATCGCCATCACTTGATATTGCTACAAAAACTCCATTACCGTATGTGACACCGCTCCAGACTTGCTGGGCAGGCATGCTTATCTGCGTCCAGGTTATTCCGTCATAACTATATGCAGCAATATCACTAGCATCATTTATATTGTCATCTGATTGAATTGCTACAAAAACTCCGTTTCCGGCTGCTAAATTTGTCCAATTTCCAGTTACTGGCATGTTAAACGAAGTCCAAGAATCGCCGTCTGAGCTATATAATGCTGCAGTTCCTTGCTCAGATGTAGCAACCCATTTTCCTGACACACCTACACCGTCATAATTAAATGTAGTTATTGAATTTGAACTGTCGTCTGTTATTCCTGTGATTTCTATAGTTATATCATTTAACGGAGTTGTGCCGCCTAAATCGTCACCTGATAACGTAATGGTATCTCCTACAGCATATCCAAGTCCGGCATTATTAATCTCAACGACATAATCTCTGCCAGTCCGAACAACATTGAATGTAGCGGCAACTGGAACAAGTCCATCAAAATCTACTACATCACCAGTTCCTAATTGGCCGTCTACGGCTGTAAATGTTTCGCTTGTTTCGCCATAGACAATTGCACTCCAAGACGTGTTAATTTGCACATCGATCTCAGTGGCAGTAAACCCAGGGTCGGAGAAAGTTACTCTAGGTTCTATGCGGTATGTTGTTGTAGAGTCAAAAGGTACGAGCGGAGTTCCAGGAACTAGGTGATCCCATCCTGGTTGATTGTCTGATTCTCTAGCAACAGTAACTTCTTTTGATACTACATTATATGCAGTCACATATCCGTATTGCCCGGTTCCAATTCCACTTGTGATAATAATTCTTTTTCCATTATAATCAGAAAATGTATTAGAATCATTTGCACTTATGATTATAGATGTAGCATCATCACCGCCACTTATTTGAGCATTGTTGATATTTAGAGTATACCCGCCGCCGCCAATAGAATCTATCGCTCTGTTATCGTTAGCGTCTAACAATCTAGAATTGAATAATGCATTATCTCTAAACTCTTCAAATATAATATCAGCATTTGCTCCTGCACCTGTAATTTCCCCAGTAGCTTCTGTGTAATTTTGCCCAGCATTGTTCCATTCTAAAATTAGGATTTCGTCTGTAAAATCACCAGAAAAAGCACTTGCTACCTGAGCTTCTTGATTTCTGTTATAGACAGATGCTGACAACGGTACTTCGTCTGGATCTACGCCGTCGGCAATAACTCCGTAATTTCCGTATGAACTGTTACCGTTTGTTGCACGGATAACGCCGCCTCGTTCTGCCAAATATCCTACTTGTGCGTAATATGAAAATACACTTACTAATTCTGCTCTAGCATTGTTTAAAACCCAAGCACCGATGCCGTCCGATATAACTTGAGTAAAATCATTACTTACAATTGATTTATTACCGCCGTTATGTAAGTCGCCATCTACCTTTTGGCCTACACAACCCGTTCCGATGGTAGTTACTCCTTGTATATAAGGAGATCTGTTAATAATCCAACATCTATCATCTGCTGGTCCCCAACCTGGATCTAAGGATACATATGCTCCGCCTAGTGGTCTTTGATATAGATCAAATACTCCTGGAGGGTTTAATCCGGCAGTTAAACCTTCTAGTGTGCAATCTCTCACACCTGTTGTATCTCTACAATAAAACATGTCTTCTGTTAAACTGCCGTTTATTTCGTTACGATAATATCTAGATTCTAGTAATGTTTTATAGTTTCCTGTATATGTAATATCGTAAACAAATGCTCTTAAAAACCTTTCTGTTTCTTTTCTATAGAAACTTTCATCGAAATTATACGAAGAAAATTGTTGACGCATGTATGCAACAATTTCTGATTGCAAAAAAGGAATATTAGCTTCTATATGTCTTATAGCGTTTAAGTATCCTTCGCTAGTTATAGCAGAATTAGTACCAACTAAATCAGGGTTAGTTTCTCCCGATGCAAATGTAAAATCAATATAATCTTTTACATCAATAATTAGATCCTGTATGTCTAATGCCGCCTGATTAGACGTTGTTATAGGAATTACTGCATAATTATCTACAATCGAAACTAATCCTCCTAGAGATATTCCATTTTCTGTAGAACTATAATATAGTGTATCTGGAGCATCTTCTGGTATTTCAAATGTTAAAACTCTGTTAACACCCAATATACCAAATTCAATTATTCCGTCGGTATACGGTATCACACCGTCTAAAGAATCATAAAAACCTATTGTGTTTTCTGTATTAGTCGGATCTGTTTGTACAAATGTATAAGATTTTCCTCTTACTAATTGCAATGCTGGATTAGATTGTCCGTTTAGATAAAACACATTACCTTCACCTGATGTGTTAAACAATTCACCGTTAGATACTGTTACTGTAAATTCAGTTATATCTTCTCCAGGAATATCTGAAAATACTACAGGGTCTAACACATTAGTTGAAGTTTTAACTGGATCAAGTTCATTTCCAGATACTATAGACTCTATAAGCTGTGAAATTCTGTCAAGGGCTGTAGGAAAGAATGTATAATCATTTGAAAGATCAGCATTAGCTGTATTAGGTTTAATAGTAGTTGATCTAAGTTCAGAACCTAGAACAACTGTTCTAACCGGCACAGAAATAGGCAAAATTTCTTCATAAACCCCTGTATTAACTTTTACGGTTGTTGTTCCAGAAAAACCGTCGTCCGCCTGTTCGCAGGCAAATCTGACTGTTTTCCAAGGCTTGTAAGGAGAATGTCCTCTTTGTGAATCTATAATATCATCAATACCAGATGTATCAACATAAAAAACTCTGTTTGAAACTCCGTAATTTTTATAATATAAGCTGTCAGAATCATTTATAGATAATAATTCTCCTTCAGTGCCGATATTAACATCTGCCGCTCCTAAAGAACTTCCGTCACCAATTTCAGATCTAAATAAGTCGTAAGTTAATAAATCTCCACGAGAATTCATACCTGTTTGAGTCGGAGCTTCTATTAGAAGATCCCAATAATCTATACCTTCTCCGTTATCGCCAGGAAAGTTTGGTGTTGAAGTGTTATTAGATGTGTGAGCAAATGTGGCGATATAAGTGCTTCCGTTAAAAATTACTATATCATTTATATTGTATACAATGCCTGATTCCCAGTTGCCGCGCCAGTTTTGTCCTTGGACAATTAATTCCCAGTCGCCGCTATCTAGATAATCTAATGAGCTTCCATCATTGACAATATCAGATACAGCTACATACAAATTACCTCCACGCTTAACAACATCACCTGTGTTATACTCTGTATTGCTGTTCCATAATCCTCTAAAATTTATTCCTTTTGATAATACACGCCAATTTTCGTTGACAAATCCTTCAAAAGGCTCAATTCCATAATTATCTGTTAAACTTTCGTATAAAAATCCACCGTATCTAACAATATCACCTTGTGAATATGCCGATGTAGCTAACCAATCACCGTCGTATTCCGATCCAGGCAATTCTATTGTCCAAAATTCGTTGCTATCGAAATTAATCGTAGAATCTGATCCTGGAGTGTGTCCTTGTTTACATCTCCATACATAACCGTTGTGCTCTACAAGATCATTAACTTTATATCTTGTTCCTGTAGTCCAAATACCTTTAAATTCTATACCTTCAAAATAAATTTCCCAGTTATTTTGATCAACTTCTAAGCCTGCATCTACTGTAGATGTAGAGGTATGTGCATCTATACACTTATAAATTATACCGCCGTACTTTACAAGATCCCCAACACCATAATCTGTGTTTGTAGACCAATCAAGATTCCACGCAATGCTATCCAGATAAACATTCCAGTTAGCAGAATCATTTTCAAAACTGCTGTTAGATGTATGTTCTGTATTTGATAGGTATAGATACCCGCCATATGATATTACGTCGCCGGCATTGTATAAGGTAGAAGAAACCCAAGCACCTCTAAAAGCATAGCCAGAAGTCATTCTAATCCATGCTGGACTAAACTCAGATGCGGATTCGCTAGCTAAAAACTCTTGATCTGATTTAAATGCCGATGCGGTGTGTTGTCTAATACAAATCCATGACGACCCACCGTATCTAACAATGTCATCTCGGTTGTAATTAGTGCCGGTTCCCCAATCACCTTTCCATGTGTATCTAATTCTGCTTATTTTAAATTCAGCCATATATATTATCCGTCGCTTGAAATACCATCAGGGTATTCATAATTAAAATTGATTCTTTGAACTAATTGCCCTTCATCGTCTACATAATACAATATGCTTCGATTATCCCATCTATACTGTGTCCATTCTAAATTATCATCTACCAGTTCATGATCAGCAGATATGCCTTCAAAATAATCAATCCCTGGTTCAAAATCTTCAAAATTTTCTTCTATATTTCCTGGAGTGTTTATAGTTATTATGTCTTTGTCTTTAATTTGATCACTTCTTAAAAAAAACACTTCTCCATCTGCGTTTCTTTTTACCGCATAAAAATATCTTGGCGAAAAGCCAAGGCTTTGTTCTGGACTAGTACCTAGATAATAAGGGTTACTCATTACGAAATCTCCACATAACTTATAGTTGCATCTACACTGTTTTCTGTATCACAGGATACTCTTATTCCAGCAGTTTCTGGCAATATAAGTTTTTCTCCTTGTGTAACAACTTTTGCTGTTGTATTCGGAGGAATAGTTAAACCTCTTACATAAAATCCCTGTGTAGAATTTTCGTCTATAACAAATACATCTGCAACTACAACATCATAATCTGTTTTATTTGCTAAATTAAGACCAATTACAGTAGCTCTCACTCCTGGCGGAATTTGCACTACATCAACTGGCGTTGATCCTAAATCTGTTACTACATCATGTTTAAACACTGTTGGCATTTTTTTTATCCTAACATTAATGCAAACGAAGCTGATATATCGTTTGCTGCAATTTCTGAAATAGCACCACTTGCTCCTGCTGGTGACGCCCATGTACTACCATTCCAAACTTCAAGAGATCTAGAAATTGTGTTATATCTTGTCATTCCTAATACAGCATATCCTGAAGGTCTCTGTGCGTTATCTCCTCTTGGAGGTACAAAACCGTTTGTGGTATCAATTTTAAAATAACCTGTCCCACTTTGTAAAATCTGTGTAATTTGATTGTTTGCAACATTTTCAATCACGTTGCCGGTTATCTTGAAGTTTCCTAACTGAACTCCGCCTGTCCCGTTTCCGTATAGAATTAAATCTAATCCAGATCCGGTGAAAATTTCATTATCTCTAATGCTTATGTCACCTACGTCTAGTGTAGGAGTGTTAAATGAACTTGTGTTAAAGTTATTTACATATATGTTGTTCCACTTTAAACTAGGTGAACCTATATCATATAGATTATCCGTTTCAGGTATCAAATCAGAAGTTATACTAGCATTTATGGTAATAGTATCTGTAAGTTCGTCACCGATTGTAATGTTACCGCCTATAGTAACATCGCCGTCGGTATTAATATTACCAGTAACAAATAAATTTCCGTTTATAGTTGTTGACGAGTTAACAACTAACTCTCCAGTTCCGTTTGGTGTCAATTCTAAATCGGCATTACTGTTTATAGTTTTAACTGTATTGCCTGTAATTTCAATATCATCAATTTGTAATCTAGCATTATAGACTACTGCTTCGCCGCCGGCTGCTGTAAAATTAATAGTTGAAGCTGATGTGCTAATGGTATTACCGGTAATTGTTAGATTACCAATGTCTAGTTGATTGTCTACTGTGAGATTTGTGCCGCGGATTGTACCGTTTACATCTAGGTCAGTTGTAGGAGTAGAATTGTTAACACCTATTCGAGCGTTGTTAACATCTAAATAGAGAAGGTCTGTCTCAAATGCTAAATCTACGCCATCGCGTACCAGATTTGCCTTCAAGAGCGGACCGCTAATACGACCAATCGCCATGTGCTCTCCTTACAACCGGGGATCCTGTCCCTCCAACCACCTTACATTGCGGGTTGACCACAGTAAAAGATCAACATTGGTCTATGCTGACATTAGTATTTAGCCAAATAGTAAAATTAGCCAAGGATGAGAGCGTATACGTTGCCTAATTCTTCCATGGTTTCTTGGTCAACAACATCACCAGGTCCAATAGAAGTTATATATGTTCCTGTTACTGCATCAAAACATTCTAATAATTCGCCGTCTGTATTCCAGCGGGTATCACCCACTTCTGGTGATGATGGCCTGCTTGCGTCATCTCCTGCAGGAATAACAACACCATTATCGCCCATGAAACGAAGATAACCAATTCCAGTGCTGGTAAAAATTAAAGGAGTATTCGATAAATTAGTTATGTTATTTGTTTCCCATTTAGTATCTTCAATAAATGTTATACCGGTATAAGGACTCAATAACACTCCGTCGTTTGATTGTAATGCAAATATTTCGCCGCCAGATATTCCTTCTAGTCTTAATTGATCAGACACAATCATGCCTGTAATAGTCAAATTATCGGCATTTTGCCAATTATCAGACCATAGGTTCGCCCAGCGTTTGTTTACTGCACCTATGTCAAAATTTACATCTGTAGCAGGTTCTAGTGTTTGTGTAAAATCAGTTTGTATGTTGACTAAATCTAAAGGACTGTCGCCTACTATGATGTTTTCTGCTGCCGATAGGTTTCCATCTAATGTGATGTTGCCAGTGGTTGATAAATTGCCATTCACTGTAGTGTTCGAAGATAATACCAATCTTCCAGTTCCGTTATTGTCAAAAACAATATCTGAATTATCGAAACTGCTAATAGTGTTA
>Ga0102945_1000211_pt1 | contig 18635 bp, 18 predicted proteins | sample SalPonred_H2O_MG_FD_78207 | JGI IMG/M metagenome (GOLD analysis project Ga0102945, IMG submission 78207) | Salt pond water microbial communities from South San Francisco under conditions of wetland restoration - Salt Pond MetaG R2_restored_H2O_MG ...
ATAATTTTAAACACAAGGCACGATAGATGACTTCTTTTGTTGTTTTCTTAAATATTGCTTCTTCTATTTCACATTCATCATTATCAGCATCATAAACAATTTCAAATTTATTAGTTATTTCATAACATTCATTATCTGGTTTACGAGACCCTAACATCATCCAGTTTGCCTGTCGTTTCGCTACACCATCATCAATAACAGCATCCCACTTATTAATGAGCGGAAGTGGTTTTAAAATCTGTTTTATCTCATCTTGTACGTGTTTTCTTATCATTTGTTGTTGTTCTTTAGTGCATCGTAATGTAATAAAAAGATGAATACCATCCTTGGTTTTATCCTTTACACAATTAACACTAGGTTTTTGTAAAACATAAACAGTATAGTCTTTATCTACTATAAACAGTTTCTTAATAGTATCAACATAAGCATTTACAATATCCTCAATCTGTTCTTGTGTATGTTGTCGCGTGGTTATTTCAGTTGAATAATTAAAATCTAAATCAACAACACAACAACCTAACTCAGGTTGCACCTCCGTCAGATATTCATATCGTCCTAACATCAACCATTTAGAATATAACATATAGAATTGCTTCTTGTCTTCCGTAAGTATATGATATGAACCGCCATAAATGTTTTTATCCTTGTTTCCGATACGGGTATGCGTGATCTTTGCTTTATCCGTAGTTTTATGTGATTTTAAGAAATCTTGTAAATCTGTGTATTGCGTGGATTGCGTGGATTGCGTCATTTTATATTATATATAGAAAATAATTCTCTAAATATGTTTTATAAAATGACTATATACAATTGCGATATTATGAATATGTATGTTTTGTTCAAATGAATGTAGCTTATTTCCTACATTCTCATAAAAGCTACATTACTGACGCAATTTGTCTTTCTTATCTTTTCTTACTTGTTTCAGTAATAAATATATAATATATTATAATTTAGTTAAATAGAATGTAGCTTATGTAGCTTATGTAGCTTTTTTTTTCACTTTGAATTTTTGAAATTCAAAAAATCAGAATCAAATTCTCATCGAGTAAATTCATAAGCTACATCCTACATATCATACATATCCATTTATTTAAAACGATATAAAATAATTTTCTAACATACATATAATATGAGTTTAAAACAACAATGTCAGAACATGACACAGGCAAAGAAACATATTTCTAACCTTATAAATACACTACCGATAGACCAGAATATAGAACATAAACACATAAAAGACTTACTTAAATATCATCCTACAAAAAAAATAGATATTAACAATGTTGAATGGATTAAAATCAAGATAAGACCACCATACAATAATCGTGCTTTATTTTACAAATATAAAAATAGTAACGATGAAGATGATATTTCTTGGAAATTATGTATCAGACACTTTTATGGTAGATACTGTCAATATAAAGAACATATTAAGGATGTTAAAACAGCGTTTAGAAATGAAGTTCATAATGGAACAAAAAAGGAATATTTCATTAATAATACAACGATTGAAAATAATAAATATACGGGTAAATGTAATAATTGTAATATGATAACAGAAGATATAACTACAGACCATTTTAAACTATCATATAAGGAAATTTTTGATAATTTTATTGAATTAAACAATATTGATTTACAACATATAACTATTTTTGAAAATGACAATAATGAAATTAGAATAAAAAATACAAATTTAGCATTAAAATGGTTAAATTACCACGATACAAAAGCACATTATAGATTATTATGTAGTTCTTGTAATAGTCATTTTGGGTGTTATGGATATAAATCGTAATTATATTTTGTAAAACGATATAAAATAATTTTCTAACATATATATATAAATGACGCAAGTTAAAGATAACAAACGCCATATAAATATGCGTAAGTGTTCTTATAATCAATACCATAATGGTAATGGAAAGAAATTACATCGTTTAAGATACCTCAAGAAAGTCAATAATATCACAGATGAGGAATTGGAAGGATGTGACGATATTGATGAAAAAATTGAATATTGTAATATCGTTCATATAAAGAATAAATATGGTATTACTATTGCTGATATAGACGATAATACCACTGTTAGAAGTGTTGTTTAATTAAATCTAATATTTATTTAATTAAACTATTTTGAAATCTTCTTTAAAAATTTATTCCAGTCCTCAAGCGACCATGTAGTTTCGCATAAATCGCGTTTATATTTATTTCTTGTTTGAATATCCTTTTCTTTCATAATAATATTCTGAAACTTTTTCTTTTGATTTTTTAAGTTCTTGATTTTACTCTTTACAGATTTTAGCATTTTTGCTTGTTCTGTCTTATCCATTTATACATAATGTAGATTAAAATACTTAATATGACGTTTACTCTTTTTATGTGTTGATTTGTGCCTTAGAACATATTTTCCACCACATTCACATTCGAACTTTTGTGAACGTCTAATCTCTATCTGCTCTTTATGATTTTCTCTATATCGTCGTGAACACTCCGCATTCAAGCGTAGTTTTTCCTCAGTATTCATAGCAGGTTTCAGAATATTTACGTTGATTGAATAATATGTTTCAATCCATGTTCTCTCGCGTCTCTCGAGTTCATATCTTGAATGACAAGGATAATTCTCTAATAGAACTATTCTACAGTCTTCAGCAATACAATTTATACTACTTGACACATTACTTTTTGATTTATGTCTTGATAAACGATTTGCTAATGTTGTTATAGTTGAACCTATATACATATTACTGTTTCCAAATAGTGCGTAGATTTTTCCATTTTTATAACGTTCGTCAAAATCGTAATAACCCATTTTATATATTATTAAGATTTTTATTTTACTTTTCTACATCTGCGATATTTAGGATAAAATAGGAATATTATATTTTTCAATTATATCGTTATCTGCTTTTCGTGCTTTTTTACCACCGAATAATACAGCATATAGTCTTGCTCTACCCCATTGTGTAGGTTTGGTATTTGGACGAGAACCACTACTATAATAAGCACCTTTGCCTCGTTCAATAATTTCTTTTAATGCTTTTTGCGGCACATTGGATGCTTTGGATAATTGCAGCAATGTTGGTGGTTTATTAAAATACTTTTCTGCTTTTAAAGTCCATTTACTTCGTCGTGTTTTTACATCAAGTTTTGGTCTACGTTTGCCTTGCTTGATGGATTTAATCTGTTTTTTCTTCTGTTCTTCTGTTAGACTATCAGGCACATATTTTTTCTTCATTGTTCGAGAGAAACGAGAGAAACGAGAGAAATAGATATGTTAAGTCAACCTATAAAAACGTTAGATTATCATAAATTCCATTTTGCATGTCTTAATTCTTTTTCAATCTGAGATTTGATATATTCATTCATATTATTTAATTTATCTTGTAATTGTTTATTTTGTGATTCAAGATATTCAACTCGTTTTATTAATTCAGTGTTCTCTCGTGTTCTCTCAACTTTGTCGGTAAGGTTTCGTTGGTTTTTATCTAACTGTTGGATTGCTGAATGATGGAGGGCATATATCTTGTGCTTATCTACTATGTGAAAATCATCAATTTCTTCACCATAAACAAACACATTATCAGTAATACGTCGCACCAAGAATGAGTTTCCACTAATACATAGACTATTAACTATTCCGCCGTTTTCTTGTCCTTCATTACTCATTATAAAGCGATATGTTGTGCCTTCATTAAAACTAATATCATTTATTATCATACGATATTTATTCTTTTCTACTGGTGTTTCAAGTTCTACAAATGAAAAATCTTTTGATATTTTATAAATATTAGGGATTGCTTCACGCTGGTATGTTATAGCATTAGGCAAATGTTCTTTCACTTGTTGTGCGATAAATCCATAAGTTATTTGGTCGCCTTTTTGAACTCTGTCTTTGTATTGATATTTGTATGTTTCTATTTTATTGACTAAATCTAACGCACTTCTATCATCAATAGGTATGATATTTCTTTTTATGCGTTCATCACTATGAAACGCAATCCAACTCGCTCCTAAACCAGCATTTACATATAACGATGTATTTTCACTTGAAGTAGAAAATTGACCTTGTGTATTTTCACTGATATATGTTGAATATCCACTAACATTATTCGCAGATGCGACTTGAACTGGACAATTTGGTGTTCCAGTACTTCCTATGAGTATTCTTCCGTTGTCCCCACTATCCGCATTAAAATATAAATAGTGTTCGTCTGTATTATTCGTACTTACTGTCCGCCTCGGCATAATTTCGTTTCCATCTATCGCTAAATGAATGCCGTTAATATCGCCAATTATTAAAGCACCACTTTCGTTGTCAGTCTTATTAACGTCTTGTGTGGTGTTAATTATCGTTTTTCCATTAACTTCTAATCGTGAGAATGAACTTACATTATTAGCGTTTCCACCAATACCAACATTTTCATTAATTTTAACATCGCCTCTAAACTCCCAGTCATTATTACTGTATTTATTTCTTGCCGTCCAACTATCTACTCCATTATCACGTCGCCATAATGTGATATAATCATTACCAGCACCAGTAGTTGTTGGGTTATTGTCCCCATTGTATTCAATCCCACCGCCAAAACTTGTGGATTGTCCGACATATACTCTTCCACAACCTTGACTATCGCCGTATAATCCTAAAAATGCGTTTTCCGTATCTGGTCGTTTTATGATTACATTACCATTAACTTGTAATTTAGCAATTGGATTGTTTGTTCCTATACCGAGATTGCCGTTTTCATCAATACGCAATTGTTCTATGTTATTAGTATGAAACTCTAAACTATTACTATCATTTCTATATCGTATTCTTCCTTGATAATCACTATTACCACCAGTTTCTGCTTTAAAATCAATCCAACCGCCAGCAGCGGCCGAACTTACCATTTCAATACCAGCAAATTGACTATTAAATAACCCCATATGAACCCCTTTTTGTGTAGTCAGTGCGTCAAGGTTAGAAGCAACTGTTAAACCACTATCTGGACTGTCTGTTCCTATACCGACATTACCATTTCCATTTGAAGCAAGTAATATATCTCCACCATTTCCATCGGGGTCATAAATATAAAAGTTATTATTACCACTTGATATTGTTCCCAATGCCCACCTTCTCACATCATCATTATAAAACGTAATATATGGATTATTGCCGTTAGCACCACCATCTAAACGTAGTATTTCATCATCCCCAGTTATTCTTATCAATCCTTTTGTTAAACGCATTAACTCATTAGCATTTGACCAACCATCTACATCATTCACACTGAACACGATGCCTTCGTCAGTACTTACAGAGTTTGCGATATTAAGACGATTATTCGTTTGATAAATCGCACTTAATTTCAATCCGCCATCTTGCCAAAATTCAATTCGTGGATTATCGTTTTCGTTATTATTATCTGTGTCTGCTTCCAAAATTAAGGCACAATCACCACTATCACCAGAGGATATATGAAGTTTTCCACTTGGGTCTGTTGTCCCAATACCGACATCGCCATTACATATAAAATCATTATATGAAATATTTGCCCCACCCGCTTGAAACTCGAACAAGTCGTTGCCATCTTTGTCCTCAATAATTAGACCAAAATCCGCAACATCGCTTATATTTGCTTTAATACCATAACCATTTGAGGTTCCGTTGGCAGACCTAAATAATAACTCTGGAACATTAGATTGAAAAGTTTGGTCGCCAGTAAAAGTATTATTTGCTGACTTTATTGCGTATCTATTATCGGTCTCTGTCTTATCATAATAGTTATTAGTTAAATCGCTTGATACAGATTGAATAAATTGAAGATTACTTGCAATATCATCGGTATTAGTGCTGATATTACTCGTATTGGTTGATATATTACTCGTATTAGTGCTGATATTAGAAGTGTTCGTGCTGATATTAGAAGTGTTTGTTGATATATTACTCGTATTAGTGCTGATATTAGAAGTGTTCGTTTGCTGTTGTGAGAGCGACCCATAGAGAGAAGCGAGAGAAGAACCGGCTTCATAATATTCATTTGCCGAAATATTACCAGTTGAAGTGTCTAATGTTATTTTTATATTTTCATCTTTATCAAGTATGTTAAGTGAACCAGATGCTTGAATTAACGACATACCGCTTACTTGTGCGAATTGAGGTGAAATGCTAATTCCATATGTAGCGTCATAAAATAAATAACCATTCACACCACCAGTGTTAAAGTTTAATTTTCCAGTAATAGTATCGCCGTCTGCGTTTAAATATCGCGAGTCAAACCCAGTATATGAACCCAAGTCCGTTATATCGCTCGTTGTATGTGTATGATTGATATCAGCGTAGAGAGAAGCGAGAGAAGAACCATTTTCATATATGGTAATTCCATTAATAGCACCATTAACATCTAAACTATAAGCACTATTAGGGTCTGTATTATTTATTCCAACACGAGAACCAGTAGAATTCGCTTCTAATGTTAAAATTTCATAAGTGGACGCTTGTGCTCCATTACTACCCTCCGTATCGGTATTTTCAAGTCTAAAACGCATTCTTGAAGCACTTTCGTCATTTTTATACAGAAACTTACATTCAGCATCAGTCAACCCGATTTGTAAATTTTGTGCTGTCGTTCCAACTCTTGATATATTTAATGGTTTTGTATTAGTAGCAGTATCAAATGTATTTGTCCCAGTAAAAGTATTATTTTCTGACTTAATTGCGTATCTATTATTGCTGTTTATTTTCGTATAATAATTATCAAAACCAGTATAACTCGCTAAATTTGTAATATCGCTTGTTGTATGAGTGTGATTAATATCAGCGTAGAGAGAACTGAGAGAAACCCCTTGTTGTTTATAAACACCGCTTATATCAACATGACCGAACACTTCTAAATCGGCTTTTATTGTCTGGTTTTCTGTAAAAACATTACTCGCTGATAATCTCGCATATTTATTCTGTAATTTCTCTCCACTCTCTCTAATTACTGGAGAGTTGAAATCACCGCTCAATACCTCTAACGAATTTGTATATGTAAAACCATTATTTGTGTTTAGTCGTAAGGCAGTGCCGTTTGTCTCAATTTTGTTAGGTGTAATTGATAATGTGTTTTGTGTGTCAGGAGAACCGAACATACCGATTATTGTCTCGCTAATATCTAATTGACTTTCTATTGTCTGTAATGCTGTGAATACATTAGAACTATCAAGTTTAGCGTATTTATCTTCTAATTTCTCTCCGTTCTCTCGAATATCGCCTGATACGTCTAAATCCGATACATTTAAAATAGTGAAATTATTCATATTTAAATCTTCCTGTGCTACAATTCTAAAATATAAATCATCGCTCTGAAGTTTCGTATAGTATGAACTTAATCTTGAATTCAGTAACTCTTCTATATAATCCTCTTCATTTGTGTATTGAAAAATTGTAACTCCTCCTAAACCAGAATTAGGGTTAGAAAATAAGTTCGCCATATATTTCTGTAATTATATATAAGTGAGATATAACCATAGAGCATGTCTATATTTAAATCGATAAAGAACCGATTTAAGAAAGTTTTTAACAAACTAAAAAATGCTGTTGATAAAGGAATTTTAAAACCAATAAAAAGAAAGTTTAATATTCAAACAATCAGAGAAATCCCTCAAAAACATAAAGATGAGTTAGGAGTTGCAAGTGAAGTTTATAAATCGCCGAATGATAGAGCAAAAGAAATTATGGGATATAAATATGACCGCGATATATCTAAAAAACGAAGTGCTGTATATGTAGATGAAGACAATAAAGATATTAATTTAGGTTTACGTGGAACAGTTCCGTCAAATATTCGTGATTTAGGAAGTGATGTGAAGATTTTATTAGATGATACACTGAAGAAGACTAAAGACCAGTTTAAAAATAGTCAATATATGAAAGATGCTCGTAAAGCATTAACGCGTGTTAAATCAAAATATCCAAATTACGATATAACAATAGTAGGACATAGTTTAGGTGGTCGTGGTAGCATTCAATTATCTAAAGAAAATAAAAATATAGATAGTGTGACATTCAATTCTGGCGGTGGTAATTTTACTAAGAATCAAATACCAAAAGAAGATACGCACTATAGAGCGCCGACCGACCCTATAAGTGTTGGTTTTGCTTTAGATACTCAGACCAAGAATGTAAAAACAAAAGATATGAAGACAGGTCTAAATCATACGATTGAATATTTTAAATAATTCTTTTTATAATCATTATATAAAGAATGAAACGAAAATGTGGAGCAAAAATGTTTCTTTCAGAACCGAGTCATCCAAACTTTTATAAATTTGTTATGCGTGATGGAACAGCAAGTTTTCAAAACGATAGTGGTATGTATGCGTGGAGTAGAACTATTCCACGACTTGCTCGATATGAACCAAACCATCCTTTAAAAATCAAGACAAAAGAATATAATATTATGGAGGCATTCGAAGACGAGGTATTGCCGAATGAATATCGTCGTGAAATAGAAGAGTTCCAAGGTGAAACACCCGAGGACTTTGCGGAAACTGTTGCGGTTCAACAGACAGTTTCACGCGAGTTAGGTCAAACCGAACAATCAGGCGACCCTGTAATTCAGGCACGATTGAGAGAACTGGAGAGAACAATTCCAGATAATACTCCAAACCGAGATGAACTAATTCAAGAGTTAATAAGTGATTTTATTAAACAACGTTTAAGAGGTAAAGCATCAGTAAATAAACCCAATCAAGGAGTTCAATCTGGACGACAAGAAGTTGAACGACAAATGCAACGCAAACCAAAAGAACGCAAACCAAAAGAACGCAAACCAGAAACACCACAAGAATTAGAAGATTTTTTCAGAACTACACAGAAAACTGATAAGCAAATATTAACGTATTTAACAAAAGGCAAAATTGTTAATTACGCAAAAAGTTTAGGAATTATTGAAGATGATGTTCGTCTTCGTGATTTTGATGAAAGAGGTATGTTCGATTTAATTCAACGTGTTTCAGAAGTTGTGAACTTAATTGGAGACGATGACGCAGCAGAAGACGAAGGCGAAGGCGCTGAAGAACTTAAACCACGACAACGACAACAACGTTTAGAAGAAAGTTTATCTGTTACTCGTCCATCGAGACAACAACGCGGAGACCAAGAGCGTTTAGAAGCACAAGATATTGCTCGTGAAGTTGTTGATGAAAGTATTTCACGAGTAAGAAACATTTTTAAATAAGTATGTAAAAACTAATATTTTAATAGAATTAATATATAAGCATGGATGAAGAACAAAACAAACAATCAGAAGAATTACAACAAACCAACGAAGAACCCACTGAAGAACCCACAGAAGAACCCACAGAAGAAGTCAACGAAAAACCCAAAGAAAAGGTGAAAACGAAAAAACCACGAACTAAAAAACAAATAGAAGCATTTCAAAAAATGGTAAAGGCGAGGAAAGAAAAGATTGAAAGTAAGAAACAAAAAACAAAATCAAAACCAAAAGCAACTGAAACAAAACCTGAACCAACACCTGAACCAAAAGCAGAACCAAAAGCAGAACCTGAAGCAGTAGAAGAAGAACCTATAAAAGTTAAGGTTAAAGAACAAAAACAAAAAGCAAAACCAAAATCAAAACCCCAACCAAAACCTGAGGTTATAACTGAAAGCGAAAGCGAAACAGAAACAGACACGGAAACAGACACAGAAAGTGAAGACGAAATACCGCAACAAAAAACAAGGCACAAGAAACAACCAAATCAGTTAAATATGTTTAGTGAATATAAAACCTCTCGTCGTGCGCAACGATTGAGTAGACCAATAAAACAACCAGACGATTATATGACTCGTGAATTAGCAAAGCGAGACTTGTTACGTGAACGCAATCAAAGAATTAATGGACGAAAGCAAAGAAGATTAAATTTATTCCAAGAACCAGTAAATGCTTCAGTATTTAAATAATCATAACTTTTTATAAGGTATGATTACAAAAGCAATAATATCAAAAACACCTATTTCATCAAAAAAGAAATTCAAAGTTGAATTGTATAGTCAGAATGATAAAATCAAAACTATCCGTTTTGGTGCGAAAGGATATTCTGACTTTACTAAACACGGCGACAAGAAACGAAAAGATAATTATATAGCACGACATAAACCACGCGAGAACTGGAGTAAGTCAGGAATGAAAACAGCAGGGTTCTGGTCAAAACATTTATTATGGAATAAGAATTCATTAAGCAAGTCAGCGAGAGACGTTGAGAGAAATTTTAATATTGATGTGAAGTTGAATTAACATACTTCTCTCGTTTCTCTCGTTTCTCTCGTTTCTCTCGAATATGTTATGTAGAAGAGTAAAATAAGACATATTACCTACAATATCGTATGTAGAAGAGTAAAATAAGACATATTACCTACATAATGTAGATTTATTGTGTTATTTAACTCTTATACACGCAGAAAATTATAATTTTCTAATGTATAGAGTGTGATTTTGAGTGTTTTACTACATTATGTAGTGGTTTATTGGTTATTTTACTCTTCTACATACGATATTCGAGAGAAACGAGAGAAGTATGTTAATTCAACTTCTAAAAATAAAAATCTCTACACTATGTATAAATGAAAAACTACAATAGTTACATGGAAGACTTAATCGAAAGATTGAAAAATGATAATAACGTTACAAAGTCTACGGCATTTAAATATGTAGGCGACCTTTATCGGTTAAATGAAGAAGAACCATTTAACAGTTTAACCTTTCTTAAAGATATTGATAAAATTCTCTCGGTTCTCTCGGATAAAGCAGTTTCAACACAGAAAGCATATATAGGAAGTATACTCGGGGTTTTATCGTTATACAAATCTGGTTCTAAATATAAAAACTTAAGTAAGAAGTATAATACGCTTTTAAAGAATATGGAAAGCAAGAATGAAGATAAAATTGAAAATAATGAGAAGACTGATAAGCAAACTAAAAACTGGATTACGTGGAAGGAAGTTATGAATACTCGGAACAATCTGTCTAACGAGGTAAATAAATTCATTCATAATAAGAAATTAAAAACAAGTCAATACAACAAATTGATAGAACTTGTTGTTTTAGCATTATACACATATCAACCACCAAGACGTAACGAATACAGCAATATGGAAATAGTTCAAGCAAATAACGGAAAGACAAAAGATGAAAGCAAAAACTATTTAGTTTTAAAATCAAAATCATTTATTTTCAATAAATACAAAACTTCTAAAACATACGGAAATCAAACAATTAAAATTCACGACGAACTATATGGATTAATTCAAAAATATCTAAAACACCATCCTTTATATAAAAAAGGAAAATCAAATATACCATTTTTAGTTAATTCGGAAGGTTCAAAATTAAATCAATCCAACGGAATAACAAGAGTTCTAAATCGTGTATTCAAAGACACAGGTAAAAACATCGGTGCTTCTTTATTGAGACATTCTTATTTATCACACAAATTCGGCGATGAATTAGAAGAAAAAAAGAAAATTGCTGATAAGATGGCGCATAGCACGTCACAACAAACAGAATATATTAAGACTGATTGAAAACTGATTAGGGTTAGGGTTAGGGTTAGGGTTAATAATATCATTTATGAAATAATATTATTCTTAAATAATCTTAAACAATCTTAAAGAATTTCAAATTGAAGCGCCATAGTTATCGGATGATTGACAAAATCAATTAAATTAAATTCGTCATCTCTAACAGAGAATGTTAATTCAGTCAAAGGTTGTGATGTCGGCAATTGAAATCCAAAACTCGATACGTATGAAAATGTGCTAAGTGTCCCGTATCCCCCCACGGCCACACTCGCCACGATACGATGGTTCTTATTAGACAAAGGAGTAATTGCTTGCGTGAAATACCCTTGTTGTTGTTCTAATGCAATATGATATCGGTTTGTGCGGTTCATACGAATAAATCCGTTTCCTTCAATAGTATCACCGTCCGCCATTATTCCTTTCGATGTATTGTAATTTTCTGAGAACCCTAAACGGTCGTTCATATCATCAAAGGTTAAAATGCTTTCTTCATTCGCAAAACGAAATCCGCTAATCAATCGAACAGTTGTTCCTGTGTTATTTGTTAACGTGCATTTCTTAGTGTTATCATCATAACTAATTGTTATTCCGCTCAAATCGTTATTATTACTAAGTTTATTATTAATAGTATTCATTAACGGCGTAGGCGAAGCATATACCCTGTCTGTATTTATTTGTATATTATGAACTGTCCCTGCTGTTCCTGTATTACCTACATCAAACCATAAACGACTTTCCTTCTCTGAAAAGTTATATAAAACATTTGGTATTTCTACAGCAAACACCTTAAGACGCAATTCGCGTTCATTTGGAAGTAACTGAACTTGTTTACTCTTCTCATCCAGTGGAATAGTAAATTGTTTCGACGTAGAACTATTCTCGCCTTGAATACGATCAAGATAAGAATTGACAAACATCTCTACAATTCTTTTCGGTGGTTCTGACATAATATAATGTTTTTTATTATATTATATTGATATAAAAAATTTAAGCATCTACAGAAATAGCGCCGTTACCCATTACAAGCGTCTTTTCATATACAAGCGCAGAATAAAGTTCATCCTTCGTAGTATCAAGGCCGCTTGATAGGGTTAATTGAACTTGGATATCAGCATCTACCATGCTGTCGTAAGCAGATAAACCGCGATTAGTGACTTGATAGTCTGTATCGTCAAGTTGTGTGCGTTCTAATGAAACCATAATAGGAGCATGGTTTACAATAGCATTGCTGGTTGATGTATATTCGTCCCACGAAATAGTTCCGTTATCTTGCTTGCCGAAACCACCAGCACAACGTTCGAGGTTGGCGAGATATTCAGGGCGAGTTTCTACACCGTTAAGGGGGGTGAAGTGTCTATCACCGCTGAAAATCTTAAGCGAAGACGCAAGTCGTCCAAGTTCACTATGAAGAGTAGGGTCTGAATGAACAACACTTCCATCAGTTGTTGAGTGGTCAAGACGTCCCGCCTCAGTCTTCGCGTTGAATAAAACCATACTTAAACAGTTACTGCGTTGATTACGTTGAGTAAAGGCAATATCAGTTCCAGTGTAGTTTTGGCGTTGAATATCGAAATCAATCATAGGAATGCTGAAACCTTCACCACCAGCAATCTGCGCCATAAGAGCGCGTTTATAGTCTGATTCATATTGGATGTGTTCAACCGCAAGTTCAACATCCGACAATTGATAAGTCGCAGATTGAGGGTCAGCAGTGGTGCGGGTAGCAAGGCACGCCGAAGGGTGAGCAAGAGTTAGAACAATACGGATTTGCTCACCAAGGACGGGGAGATGCTCGCTGAGGAAAGCAGGATGAAGCACCCAAAGAGGAACAATGAAGTCACGTCCAGAGACGCCATCCGTCGCGTGAGAAGCAACGGCATCTGAGGCAGCGCCGTTTAATCCGTGAGAATTCCAACCGAGCAAGTTTTTACCAGCATATTTAAACCAGTCTTCAGATAATTCATTTTTAATCATAGCATTCACGAGATTGCGAACACGTGACACGGTAGTTGAAAGAACCGATGTCTGTCCTACATACATTTCTACACGTTCCACAACGTCGCCCGCAGAAGTGAATGAACCATTAACATCAGCATTACCACTTCCGTATGAAGAATTGTCGAGATAAAAATCAGCACGGAAACGAACAGCAGTATCTACAAGAGAAATACCTTCCGCATCAGTAAACATAAATTCAATTTGATTATTTTCAGGATTGTAACCAGAACCGTATTGAACCCCTTTACCCCCCGCAGGCACAACACGCTTTTGTGTTCGGTAGTTCACGCCGCGCAGAACTGCTTCTTTAGCGGATAGACGCATAGAGCGAGGCACGAAGTTTTGCATTTCACCTTCCATTGTTATATATATATACTCTACAGAGAAAAAATAATATATTTTGTATTTAATAAAATAAATTATATATTTATATCTTTCGTGCGATTTTCATAATACGTCTTCCTACACGCCCGCCCTGAGATTTCGCAGCTTTTAACATTTGACGTTTTGCTTCTTTATCGTCGCCCTTGCCGAACGCTTCCAGCGCGTCAATCCCCGCAGACGTGCCTTCTAAAGCACGTATCACTGCTCCCAACTTAGGGTTGAGTCTTGCCGCCTGAATTCCTTTACGAGCAATATCACCTAATACTGGAACATCATAAACTTTGTCAAGCATTTTCTTAACACCTTCATTAACGACATCGAGAGGTTTACTTACAGCACCTGCTATTTTGCGTCCTAAATCAAGTGCTTTACCACCAGCTCGTTTAGCAGAACGTAATGCTTTACCACCCGCTCTTTTAATACCTGAGTATGCGCTCTTTGCTGCTTTTTTGATGAAATCAAACACACCCATTTATATAATATTATGATTAATTTATTTTTATAAAATTAGTTCTTAGTGTTTTTTTTGTTTCTTTTTTAGTTTAGAAAGATATTTCTTAATTTGTTCTTCACTGAGGTCTTCATCGCTTGATGCCTCACGTTCCTCGCGTTCTTTTTGTTCTCGTTCTTCACGTTCTTTTTGTTCTCGTTCCTCGCGTTCTTTTTGTTCTCGTTCCTCGCGTTCTTTTTGTTCACGTTGTTCGCGTTCTTGTTCTTTACGACGTTTCTCCTCTGCTTTTTCACGTCTTTTAATTGCTTGTTCTCGTCGTTTTTCTACTTCCATTTTCTCGCAACTTTGTTGCTTAGGGCGGAGTCCGTCTCGCTTCTCTCGCTTCTCTCGATTAAGGCGTTCTATTTCCATAACTCGGTTTAAAACATGCTTCTCACCTTGACCGCGTTGACATTTTGGTTTCTCATTTTTACATAAAATATGAGGTGTGCGTCGTCTATGCGTTCTCATCTTTATATTATAACTTGATTTTTATAAAATTATAATATTTAATAACTTAACGAAAACTTGCTTTCGGTGGTGCTTTTTTAACAAAAAGACGAGGTCTAATTGTTGCTGGATTGGAGCGTGCTTTAACAACTAAACCACCCGAACCGCTACGGCGACCTGGAATTCGACGACCTGGCATTTCTTATACATTACAAATATTTATTTATATCAATAAATTTAAATTGTGAATTCATAAACATTTTATCTGGTTCATTTCTTAAAAATATTATTAAAAACTTGTATTTTTTGTTTACAACATCATTAAACATTCTATTAAATTGTTCTGGTGATAATATTCCACTGCTCTCTTGTGATATTGCTTGTAAATCCAGTTTACTAATACCGTGATAAATAACAAGATGTGAAGTATTGGTTGTTCTCATATTCTGATTTAATTGTCTATATTTCTGTGTAGATATTAACAATGATAACCCACGTCCTATATGTCGTCCTCTAATAAATGCTTCATCTAAAACATTCATTCTACCCTTACTTTGGAGTAATTTAGATACAATCATATCATCAAACACCCACAATGTTGCATCATCGTCAGTGATTGGTTCACTTTCAAGACTATCTAATAATTCTAAAAGATCGTCTTCATCAACACCTTTTGAAACTGAAACTTTCTCTGACATATCTTCTTTTTTAGTCTTGTAAAACATTTCTTTATCATCGTTCCATATTCTATATTTCTTTTCTTCTGAAATTCTTTCATATTCTTCACAGTCATCCGCAGAACCACACCATACATATATTTGCTCGAAATAATCACGATAGAAACCTTTTGAAAAAAGCATATTCATTATCAACTGAGTTTTACCGCTACCAGTCTGTCCGACTAACACCATTCTAAACGGCGGTTTTGGTAGGGATGAATTGATATATTTTGCTTTCATATCATCGAGTTTCGATGGTTTGTAAATAACAAATTCAGGGTCTTCCATTTATATATAGTACATATTAAAGGCATTTTAAAGTCTATTGCGTGAGAATAGGAGTGATTCAAGCAATCTGCGTAAATCACCAAACGAATTATACTTGATACGTTCATATTTTTGAGAGAGTAATAAGTCGCGTGTGTCATTCATTACTTTAACATCTTCCTCAATGTAACCTTCAGACGTTAATCCGTCGCAAAGTGATTTATGGAAATCGCCGCTTGTGTAAGTAATTAAACAGCGTTTATCTTTTATTCCTAAAAATTCAGGTAGATTTTGTAAACTTGTAAAGAATATAATAGGTTTAGACCCATGTATTTCTTTCAGGTTTTGTAAGTGTTTGCGAATAAGCGGAAAGATTTCACACATATAACTATCTTGATTTGTATCACGAAGTGTTCGTAAATGTGAGTTCATAAGTTCACTCTGTTTATTGAGAACATCATCTTCATCAACCAATATCGCACGTCGAAATTCACGATTATCATTACGAATACTGTTAACACAGGTAGAAATGCCTGTATGACGAGCAGAGACAATACAGAATATTTCATTCTTATGTTTGCGTCGTTTCCACAACTTATACAAATTCCACGAACCATAAGCGATTGCTTGACTTAATCCCGAAACAAAGACTAATGCTTCTGCGTTCATATTATATATTAATTCATATAATATTAACTTTTATATTTTTGATTTTAATTATTTTCTATTAAATTCTTTTGATTAAGATATTTGAATAGTTCGTCATAGTTGATATTATAAATAACACCTTTTGTTTTTCGTGTTTTAGAAATACCGCCATATTTTGAGACATTTCTACCAAATTGGTGACTTGTCATATTGAATTTAATATTATTCTCTCGACAATACTGTAAATATGTATGATATAACGAATTACCAAACATACCTTCATAAGATATGAGTTCATTTGTTTTTGATTCAATTTCTGAATCTGTTTGTGCTTCATTCATTTCCTCTTTAATAGTTTGATACTGATGATATAAGTCGGTTAAATATCTCGCCATTGTTGGAATATTGACACTCTGTATGTCCTTATAAGCATCCGTTATCGGTCTATCGGTGGTTGGATTGAATTCTGATAAATCTAAATTCATAAGATAATCATACATTTTACGAACACGATTACTATCAGAAAATGCGTTGACGAGTTCGGTAAAATATTTATTATCGAATTGTCGTTCATTTGAGCATTCATATACAACAAAACGTCTATCTGTTAATCCAATTTTCACAGGTGTTTCATTATTACTAAAAAAGATATATCTCCCCGTATTTTTAATAGGTATAGCATCAATTCCTTTTCGTTCCAATTGAACATATCTTGACGTAATAATATTCTTAACTTTTTCGCTATTTGAAAAACTATCTTTTGATTGTGTTTCATCCATAATAACCATAAAACGTTGACTAATTAAACTCCATCTACCCACGACTTGCTCCATATCAGCAGTTTGTAATAATCGATTGCGTCCATATATCTTTTCAGCAAACAATTCGAAAAAGATGTTTTTACCAACACCCTCTTCACTGGTGAAAACTAACGCAACACGCGGAATTTCTGCAGGTGATTGAACACTGTGAGCTAAATACCTCAATAAATATTCATAACCTTTCTTATCGTGATTAACTAATATTTTCATATGATTAAGGAATATATCAATATCCGTGTCTTCATCATAAATTGGTTTTATGTCTTCTATTTCTAAACCATTAAACATATTAAATGTGTTCTTAGGACACTTAACTGGTGGAGGAATAAAATCAGAATTATTGTATGTTGGAATATTAATGTCTTTTAACCACATATTTATAAAGTTATTATTATTCTTGACAAATTTATTAAAATCACATAATGTATTATATTTACTTGGTATGATTGGTTGATTTTGGTAATTATCTTTTAATGCTTTCAATGTTAAATAACTTATTTCATTATTGGTAATATTAATAAAACACGACGGTGATAAAATCTTTACGTGAAATTTATCAAAATACTTTTTCTGTTTTTTATAAACATAATTGAATATCTCTATTGCTTTATTTTGTATATATTCCTTTTGCTTCATTTCATCATCAATTGTTTCGGGAATTATCTTCGATATTTCTTCAATTTCCTTTTCAATATAACTATTCGAAATATTCAAACAAGTAAAACGATTAAATTCATTCTCTTGTGTATAATACTTTTCATCTATCTCCTCTTTCAATTTAGGGTTATGTTCGAACGCCCAAGATTTCAACGAAGTCCATCGCGCTTGATATCTCGGTTCAGTAATATTAATATTCGTATCGTAAATTTCAAAGTTATTGAATTCATCATAACCCTCTACTGATTGAAGAAATTTATCTAACGTCTCATAATCATCATAACCTACCAGATTTTTATGAAGACACATAAATCTAAACCATTTGTTGTATTCTACGAATTCAGTTTTAGGAATACAACTGACATAATCCCAAAACTTACTATTATTCGTTTGTTGTTCGAATTCATCAACTTCAACATCATTTGATATAGACGTATTACTTAATGTTTTTTGTTTAAATTGTTTTTCTTCTTCAACAAATTGTTCTTTAGTTTCTAATATTTCATATCGTTCATTCTGAACAGATAATTTTAAACACAAGGCACGATAGATGACTTCTTTTGTTGTTTTCTTAAATATTGCTTCTTCTATTTCACATTCATCATTATCAGCATCATAAACAATTTCAAATTTATTAGTTATTTCAT
>Ga0102945_1000212_pt1 | contig 18435 bp, 15 predicted proteins | sample SalPonred_H2O_MG_FD_78207 | JGI IMG/M metagenome (GOLD analysis project Ga0102945, IMG submission 78207) | Salt pond water microbial communities from South San Francisco under conditions of wetland restoration - Salt Pond MetaG R2_restored_H2O_MG ...
ATTTGCTGTCACTGCATATGTCAGTAAGATGTTTTCTAAGTAATTAAGCTATTAACCTATTGATACATTATCTATCAATACTTTAATGGGTTTTCAACTATTTGACCAATACTCAATTTTACATTTTGCTGTGGGCATAATCTTATTCTTTTGGCAATTCAACTTTTGGATAGCCTTTGGTATCCATTTCCTATTCGAAATTATTGAAAATACTCAATTTGGAATGAAACTAATAAATAATTATTTTGTTGGAAAAGGAATGATTAGATGGCCTGGTGGTAAGTATTATGCTGATTCTACTAAAAATATTATTGGCGATAATATATCATTTATTGTCGGGTTTTTATTAGCTTATGTCTTCAACTATTATGGTATTAAAAATAATTGGCACGAGTAATCTTAATAATCTTAATATGTAATATATACATATTGATGGAAAGCGAATTCACTAATTTAGCCTCTATGACACCTTCGACTACTAGTATGGGGAGCGAAAGAGATTGGGTAAAAATAGCTCTTGTGATTGCTGTTTTAGCATTATTAGGAATCAATGTCTTTACCTATTTGAGCCAGATTACTGAATGGTTCCGTAAGACATTTGGTCCATTATTCTCAGGGACTGTGGGTACTGTTGTAGATGTAGCAGGTGAAACGGCTAAGCAAACGATTAAGACAGCAGCTGCTGGAACACAAGGAGTCATTGGCGAAGTATCCGAAGGAGCTGAGAGTGGCATTTCTGAATTACAAAATGTTTTAGGAGGTAAAAACATGGTTCGTAATAATATTGATGGAAAAGGATTAGAGACGTCACTCTCACAATCCGACTCACAATTTGTAATAGACCAAGATATGGATGAAGCTTCTACTGACTTTTTAGGACATAAGACAAAGGGTCATGGTAATGCAGGATATTGCTATATAGGAGAGGATAGAGGTGTTCGCTCTTGTATGCGAGTAGGTAATGGAGAGACGTGTATGAGTGGTATGATATATCCAACAATGGATGTATGTGTGAACCCTAACTTAAGACCTTAAAACACTAAACAGGCCTATTTACAAATAATAAGCTTAAAGATAATTATTTGATGTTGTTTACCTTTAGGTTACGATGTCTTACCCAGTATTGAATATTTTGGTTGATAAGACCCTTATCGGAAATGATCAGTTGTCAGACGAACTTTATGCCAAGTATCAACAAGCAGCAGAAAAACACAATAATAACGTTAAGAATGAAGATCATCCAGACGCCGGGTTTGACTTGTTTGTTCTAAGTGATTTGATTACTAGGACTAGTAGTGATTATGGTAAACAATCATCTATGGATTCATTGGATTCATTAAAGGTAAGACATGGCATTCGTTGTTTTATGATGCCACCTTCACATACACTGAAAACACAATCAGAAGCTTACTTTTTGTATCCTCGTTCAAGTATTTCTAAGACTCCTTATCGTCTTGCTAACAGCGTAGGAATTATTGATTCTGGATATCGTGGTGAGATTATTGGAATGTTTGATCATCACAAAGAAACCATGCATAATTATCCATTTTGTAGGATGCCTAACCAGTATGACCGTATGTGTCAAATTTGCGCACGTAATTTAGAACCATTCTTAGTAGTGGTAAAAATTGTAGATTCTTACAATTTAGAAGATGTTATTGGAGAAACACGCAGGGGCGAGGGAGGCTTTGGAAGCACTGGAAAGTAAACAGCTAAACAGATATTAAATATTATATATGTTTAACTTGTAGGTAAATATTAAGTTGAAGTATTTTTGATTACTTTTAATCACTAAAGGGTCCAGGTGGGTTTTCAGAGGTAGGATATATATACGCCCGTTTATAGCGAATAAGAGGCACATTAGGGTCAAAAGTGAGTGGAACGACTGGACCTGGAACATCTGACGCTGAACTTGGGAATGTAAGAACTTGGTTAGGGCAATTGGTAGGTAAGGTAAGACCATTTCCACTTGTTGGATAGTTTTGGGTATTGGGATTGGTAAAAGAGTCAGTCTGAGTAGCATATGTCTTTTTCTTATTATTAAGACCTTTTGCTATAAAAGCATAATACTCAGCTTTAGTCATTCTTTTAGATTTAAGAGCAGTTTCATGGCGCAATGTTTCAGCTTTTCGTCTCATTTGTAGTTGCTGTGATGTAAAGCCTTGGTTAGAACAATTATTTGTAAACCTTACCCATGGCGGTGGTGGATAAGATGTTGGTTTAATACACAAATCTACTTCATATGGTAAAGATACATACATAGGAAATGGATTTCCTAAGATAGATAGCACAGGATAATGTTCAATAAAGGGTTGTGCTGATACTGGACCTCCATCACCATACAAGCTAAAGTCATATGTTACTTGGGAAGTTAAATCACCTATTCCATAACCACCATAAGCACGTCTGACAAGTTCTAAATCAATACCAGACGTGTCTTGATTAGGTATTTGTTTTTTAAAGTTTCTATTTGGTATTGAGATATCCCATACAAACTTCAAGTTCTGGTCGCCACCCATATCTCCTGGTTCATACGATGAATAAGGATTTGGATTACTATATACAAAGTTGCCTGCCTGATCTAATATCCATGGATTATCAGGGCCGGGTGGTATAAAATTTAGATAATGACCAATAGTTGAAAGAGCAAAGTCACCATTACTATCTGTATAATGTCTTTGAACAACAACAATATAGCCTCCACCATCTGTAAAAGAACTCACAGTAGGAGCCGGTGACACCGGATAGCCATTATAGAATACTTTTCCACTAAGATCTAAAAATAGATACATCGTGTCATCTGTAGGCGATTCTGAAAAAAATTCAGAAGAAATGCCAAAACCTTGATAATTTGGCTCGCGAAATTGATAAGGATAGATACCAGAGTTATCTTGTGAATACCACTGGTCATTAGAAGTTTGACCTATAGCATCTTTCTTATAGAGTCTTATAGCATAAGGATAACCTGTCCAGTTAGCACAGAGGTCAATTGGGCTCGGGTCTTTCCATGTGAGTGACATAACTCGATCATTAGTGCCGGCTGGAATAATAAAATTTGCTTTTAAATTGTTAATTATATTAGCACTATTCCAAGAAACATCATCAGGAAGCAAATATTCTATAATTGGAGTAACTGCCTGGTTTGAAAATAGTATATTATTGTCCGGGGCAGGTGAATTGTAAGCAATACTACGTGCTGGGAATATAGTTTGAAATCCATTACCTATTTTACCCAAGCCATAGCTGATATCAGAAGGTGCTAACCAATTATATGAATAGTCAACATAGGTAAGAAGATTGCCCAAGCCTGCCCAACTTGTCTCTGCTTCTGCTATATCAATGTATCCTCCTGATAATTCTTCAGTAACAAGCGATGATTCAACCATTGTATAAAGCGGCACTGATAAGCCCTGAAACTGTCGATACCAATTGAGTGAAATATCTGGAATAGAACCATTAGGCACGTAAGAACCGAATACTTCGGTTTGAGTTACAAACCGATTTGTACCAACATCAATACTTAAACTAACATCATTAGTAGTTGAACCAAATACAGTTATATTTTTCCACGTTTGGGTTGGTGGGACATGTATGTATTGACTATTCAGCGTATAATACGGCTCACGAGCTTGTGGATATCCAGAAGGCGTCTTATAAAAATTACGACGAATTACGGCAAAATACCCACCTGTCAAAAAGCTACCTGATGGGTCTGTTAAAACTTGAAAAGGAGGTAGAAAGCTTGGGACTATTTCGTTATTACCACACACATCCGCATTAATTACAAGTCTATTTGTTGGTGGCGAAGGAATATTAATAGCTGCTGAAACATCACTTAGTGGGAGAAGAACACCTCTGTTTGACACATCAGTGTATTTATAAGGTCCAACTTCACCACCAGGAATCCACTGAGAAAGAAATGTTCCTGTACCACGGTATTTTTTGAAAACATTAATATCATATGCTTCGGCTCGGAGTGTTGTGTAGTCTGGTTCAGTAAAAGCAAACTTAAAGAACGTCTTACTTGTATCATAGAAACCAAAGTCATAAGAAATATTCACTAGATAGTCTTCAAATTCATTTGATTGCTTCGGCTGATAAATCAAAACACTATTTGTGCTAATATCATAAGGAGTCTCTGTTTGTCCGCTCAAATCAGTCACCACATGCTTGCCATAAACTCCCAATTCTTCATCGAAATATGTTCCTACGTCAAACTTATTAACAACCCGATTCAAAAGTTCTCCGGGTCCTTGTCGCAATGGATATGCACTTTCCAGTTGAGAAATTGTCGGGTTAGGATTAGATACTAACGAATCTAAAATCACTGTCTGACCAGTGTCTTCTTCATATATTGTCCATATATTTGACGCATCAACATATTCAATCGTATTTGTGGTATCAAATCCAATTACTGTGTCTGTTCCATCTTTTATTTCTACTAAAGAAGGGTCGGAGACATCAACCGCATAACATCCTTCTAATGCTACATTCAGAATAGAAGTACCAGGAGATGTGAAATTACGCTGTAATACCATAATCCATGAGCCACTAATTTCATTGGTAGTCCAACCTGAGAATGTGCCAGCACCAGGCGGAGTATTGTAGTAGACATTACCAGCTTTGTCAGTATAAATATCCATTGTATATTCTGGAGTAGTTGTTTTCCAGTTGGGTAAAATAGTCAAACCTGTATCGGAAGCTGATTGATATGAGTAATTAGTAACAGCACCTTGTGTATATGTGTAATTAACCGAACCATCAGCAATAGGGTCTTTTTGATATAACCGTAAAACATATGAAGCATCTACAAGAGTTGGTGTAAGAAGGGATTGAAAACCTTCATGCCAAAATGAATGAAATACATAATCTGAACCAATTTGTAGCAATTCTGTGTTGAATGGAATTGGTGTATTGCCTCCTGGAATAGAAATTGTATTCGTTGAGTAATCTAGGAGAGCTCGAGTATCATAAAATGATATATCGGTATATGTCAAACCATTACTGTTGAGTAAGTTTGACCAAACCTGATAAAATTGAGGCGTCATATAGCTGTCCCATTGCGCTGAAGAAGAAGATGGATAGTTTACATAACCATTTGACTGAAATGATGTGCTATAAGGATAAAATGTGAAGCTTGACGGTGGAAAAACGTCTGCTACTCTGAAGTCATATTGGAAAGCACCCGTTGCTTCAAAAGAATTAGGAGTCTTCTCCAGTTGGATCATTTGACTACGTTTGGTTAGAAATTCAAGTGTTTCCAATGAGTCAACTCTAGAAGTTGGGATAGTAAAGTCATATTGAATTGGATATTTGCCATTATGAGGTGATAACGTTATATCATATGGATATCGTGGTGTCGCAAAGTTTTGTGTACCATAATACGCGTTAGTAATTGTCCATAAATTAGGCATAGCTTGTAATAGACTACCATAAGACGTAATAGTAAAGGAAAGCAAATCACTCGATGGATCATAAGTGACATTTGTTTTAGGAGGATTAATAATTGCTAAGCCGGCGGAACTAGAAGGCCTACTATTTTGTAAATCTACGTTAAATCCTTCTTGTTGTTGATTCTGAATAGCATTTCTTACGACAATTATAAGATAAGCACCTGGCTCTGTAAACCCATTATTTATATCAAAAGTTTCACAAGATAGCGTTACAGGGGTATTAAGGACAGAGCTAACTGTATTTTGTTTAAGCGGAGTACTTCCCAAAGAAGGACCACTAACGTATTCTGTACCACCATTGGCGTCCAGTTTGACAGATACTGTTCCAGATGAAGTATTATCAGTCTCACTGATAGAAGCATAGGACCATACGGTTGAACTAGTGTGGAAATAGGAATATGGGACAAGACCAACTCCAAAGCCAGGAGCAGTAAAAGTATTTATACTAAATGCATTACTTCTTTTGTAAGTCTGATTATTGAAACTAGATACGTCTGTATATAATGATTGAACTAATGAGGAGCCATTATTTTGTTGTGAAGGTGTTGTCTTTTTAAAAATTTTAATTACATATGGTGGAATCTGGAAAGCTTGTTGGGCAGGAACTGAATAATTAAATATAGGTAAAAGACCACCAACAGCGTTGACAGTTTGTTTATAATTTGGGTCTGTAAATTCCAAGTCCAAATAGTATTTACCAGAACCAATATCATATACCATGTCGGATTTGTTTATAGTAACATTTCCAAAAACTATATTTCCATCTGGACCTGACATCTTACTAATATGTAATGATATAAATCATTGACAAATGAGAACTTAGTCTTAAGCAACGTGGATAATAAATACATCTTCTAAAAGTTTATAGTTTTCATAAACAATATCGGTTTGTGAATATTCGTTTCCATTTCTATGAAATATTTTAACTGGACTTGTGTGATAAACACGCGAAATACCACTATAAAGAAGTTCTGATAATTCTTTCGCAGTCAAACAATCTTGTTCTGTATTGATCATTACATTTCCATATGGATTAGGATTTTCTCTATAAATAAATACGGTGCGTTTAATATCGCTGTAACTTGAGGGAAGAGGAACTTGATGAGGACCAAACATATTATGTTTTTGTATATCTTAATTTAAGTTATTTAACATATACTCATTTATGGATTATACGCATCATCAAAACCAGTGTAATACCAACGAGTGCTCAAATATTCGGGCATGGATTTTGTGAGAGATGTATCATTCATTTTCATATTTGGTCCACCACGAACAATAGCCTGAATCTTTGCTAATCCAATATCTGAATTGAAATACTGAAGCTCAGAAATATATCCATCAAATCCACCGTTCATGGCAACAAATACGTCACCGTAGTTCTGACGAGGAACGCCGTTCAAAACATGACGACGTGTTAAAGTTCCATTTACATACACATCTAAATTGTGTCCATCACATTGAATAATTACATTAACCCACTTCTTAACAGGAACATCTTCAATGACAATCTCCTCGCTTATCTTGTCAAATGTATTCATTACAACAACTAAAGTGTTTTCACGAGGACCCAAATACAATCCTGGACCATTGTTAGGGAAGTTCATACCAATAGTGTCTCCGCCAAAGTTGATATTGTCGTTTCCTTTATGGAACACATGCCTATATTGACCTTCTTTATAAGATAAGTCATTAATGTAAAGCCATAAAGACCAAGTAAACTCAATACCATCAGTTTGATTGCGAGAGCGAAGAATTGGTATAGAACCCTTAAGATTTGGATCCTGAGGAATTGTGACCATTTGCTTGGCATCTATCATACCCTTAATAAGTCTAGGATTATCTGAAGGACCAAGTAACCAGCCAACAAGAGAACTTCCAATTCGTAATAGTGCGATAAAAACAAAAAGAACTAGAAGTAAAAATGCGAATTTTGCGACAATACTGTTTGACATAAGGAATTCACGAGTTCCAGCAACATATCGATTAGAACCAAAACCAGCTGTTGCTGCTTGTATTCTATTCTCAAAAGCCTTCGCTCCTTCCGATACACGTCCAAGTGGTAAACTCATGTCTATATATAGCTGAGAGAAATTGTAATTAGTTCTTTATCTGCTTCAGCAAATTAGATTTCAAAGGAGCCACGAGCTACGTTGTCCTCTATAAAAGATACTCTCACTCTGTATTTGTTGAACAAATTTCCTAAAAAGTTTCCGCCAAATCCATCAGAGTATATGTTCCAGGCTTCTTGGGGATTAATAGAATTAGCACGATAAGTTGTTTCTGAAGAGTAGCCAGAAAAACCACCATTAGGTGTGATGAGAACTGAAGCGGATGGGTTGACTTTAGCTACACCAGGCAAAACACATGTGCGCACTAACTTACCATTGATATAAACATCCATGGTTCTTCCATTTAATGAAATAATAATGTTTACCCAACGTTGTAAGGGAATGTTGTCAATAGTACAGGTGTGATTGATAGGAGCAGATGAAGCAGAGGCGCTTGATGTTGTTGGATAAACAGCAGTAGAAACAATCAGATTGTTTTGCATAGCTCCAAGAGCAATATTAGGACTAAAGGCACCAGTAGCATCTCTACGTTCCACAATAGTCTTCTGCTCACCAAAACGATAGTTCCAATCATTAACATAAATCCAAGTAGAATAAGTGTAGTTGTTGGTGTTGTTATTGGAAGGCAATTTAGAAGCTGCCAAAGTGACTGATTGTCTTCCATCTTGCATACCCGAAAGCTTTGTAGAACCACCTCCCATAAACCAATTAAAAATCCAATACAAAGCCACAATAACCACAATGGCTATTAGAACATTCATTGCTAGTCCCATAGTATAGTATAAACGAAGATATTTTTGAAATTGTGTTCCTGACTTAATATAAGATTTTGCTTAATTACATTAAGCACTTAGTTCTCTTAAGGTTTAAGCAAAATCTATAAGCTTCATTTGATTGGCTGTTAATGGTTTGTCAAACACACGAATGTTTTTAATTCCGCCATTAATGCCATTTTCCGCCCCTCCTTGGATGCCAGCAACCTGTAAATAAGGCACATTTTGAAGTGATTTCACAAGATTATCATTGATAAATACATCTAACGTACCATGATCATAATTTATAATAATTTTATTCCATGCTTGTAGCTTTATAGGTGTTTTAATGATTACTTCTACTTGTTTGCCATTTTTGGCTTTTACAATAAGGTCTTGTGGTTGTTGTCCATTATATTCAAGTTTGACCCTATCACCAAATGATAATATATTCGTATCTTGATTATATGCTAAAGAGGTGCTTGTTGGTTGTGGATTAATCCAGACTTCGGCTAAAATAGCATAATGAAGAGAATCTTTGGTTGACTCGACTACCTTTCTATAGGCTATTGGATCCACATGAGATATTTGACTTAAATATTGGGGCTCTTCAGCTAAAATTATTCCCATTTTCATATATTTGCTTTTAAGAAGTTTAGGTAGTAGGAAGTATAGAGCAATAACAACTATCTCTAACAAAAGAAGTAACCAAACGGACTTTTGTGTTCCGGCAATATTGTCAAACAAACTAATCAACAAACAAGGAATATAGAATATTATGTTCTTGATAAGCTCTATACCTTCAGGAGTCTGAACTTTGCTGAAGTAGGGTTCAGCTATTTTGTAGAAAATGGCTAATCCTCCGATAATAGACATAACATAACTGGCATAGACAAGCCAAGAAAGAAAACGTCCAAAATTAGCAAATATCCAGAAAATAAAGAAGATTATTGTTAATACAAGAGCATAGATTCCAAGTGTTCCACCAACTTTCAGAAACCATTCTTTCATTGATGGAGATGTAGCATTAAGTCCAAAGAATTTTGTCCTACTTGCAGTAAAGTCAGCTGTATATAGGAGAATACCACCAATAAGAAGAGTAATTGGAATAGCTATGTATTGATATTTTGAGATAATCTTCCAGGGGTCATAAGTAAACCATACATATGCTAGGATAATATATAGAACTAATGACACGTAACCACCGTATTGAATAAAAAATCCGTTAATCTTTTGTATGTATTGGTCCATTTGTATATCTATATGAAATATACAGAAAAGATTACATTGACTCAAGTGCTGTCTTTTGACCGTGACAATCTCTACATAAAGCAACAAGATTGTCAACATGATTAGTTCCACCATTGTCCAGACGAACTATATGATCCACTTCAAACCATGCTGGGAGTTGCTTTCCACATGAATTACAACGCCAATCTTGGCGACTTGCTACAAATTTCTTCTTAGTCTCGCTTACTGAGCGTTTTGTTCCATTACTACTTCCACTATTCATCATTCTTTTAAACTGAGGGGTGTCTTCTGATTGCTGTCCTATATAGCCTTTTCCGAAAGCAAACAGTGGAGATAACAAATCGGCTGAATCCCGGTCGATTGGCAAATGTTTGACCATTTCAGCAGCACTACCCAACATGCTTTTACTTTGGAATGGATGCTTCTTAGCAAAAACTAATAAAGATAATCCTACAAAACCAACACCTGCCATTTGGTAATATTTTTTGTATCCTTTTAGCATTTTTGAATATTGTTGGTCTTTATAAATATCATATACAAAGAAAGCTGTTATAGCAATCACTATTAGTTCAAGCTTCATAATCGTATATTCTAAATAGAAAAGTTAATTATTGCCTGGCAAGCTTGTTCTTGATTGTCACATTTCGTTTTTGCCTTTTTGCCCGATTATGTCTTGTCTTTTTCGATACTCGTTTCTTATTTATTCTGGACTTAACTGTTAAACGAGCATTTTTTTTATAATTAGGTTCTAATTCTTTAGAAAGATTACGTAACTCATTACAGATAGCATTAACTGGAATCTTTTGCCCACCATATTTCTGGTTATACAAATATTTTTTGACAATTCGTTTCAAATATAGTCGAGCGATTTTTGTGTGACCATTCTTATTAGCATAAGAAGCTAATATAAGAAATGTGGTAAGAAAACCCCATACATCAAGGTTATATTTGTAGATATTTTCCCAATAAGGCTGTACAGCAAACCTTATTTCATCATGGTTAGTAGAATTATTTTTTGTTACTCTTAAAGTTGTGGTTATAGCTTCAAGCACATATTCGCTCCATATTTCTAATAAATAATCGATAAATTCACCTTTTGACATATTATAGGCAGTAGGACCAATTTCCATAATGTAAGAAGTATGTCCTGTCCTTATGGTTAAAAATAAGTAACTGGCATAATCTTTTAGCTGTTTCTTTAAAGTTTGCTTGGCAAGATTGTCAAACTTACCATTAACAAGTGACCTGTTTATTTTTCGATTAATTGATTGAGTAACATCGCTTCTAAATAGAGGAGCAGTAAATGGAAAGTTCATTAACATTGAATCGTTTACATCAGATGCACTGGCATTAATCGGCAAAGCAAGTCCAAAATCTATTAGTTTTATATAATCAAATGATTCAGAAACTGATTTGAGGTTAAGTTTAGTCATCATATTCTCTGGTTTGACATCTGAATGATAATAATCATGCTTTTGTAATTGTGATAAGCCATTTTCAAGGAAATCTGCTGCTTTCAAATTGAATTTAGCCAGATATTTTCTTATATTCTGTTCACTTGAATTTGAAAATAACATTTTGAGGGATTGACGAACATCTAACCCCAAGTCTGGTGAAATGATCGCACGAACCTCATTATTTTTGCGTTTATCAAATTCTTTTGCTGTCAAACCTAATGGTTGCTCACACATATATTTGAAATCCTTCTTGTCTTCTTTTGTTAAATTAGCAGGAATACACATGCGATAATCGGTAACAGCAAAATACTTTTCATAATTTGGAATATCTTTAATTACAAGAAAAGCATCATCAATTTCGCTCATCTCTTCTTTAGCCGCATCAATAGTAAGCAGTTTTGAAATATAACCTTGTTGACTTGTTTCTTCTCCTTTACAACGGATAGCTGGCCTAAGAACACAACCATATCCGCCTGCTCCTATGGCCTTTCCTCCTTCAACTGTTCTCCCACCTCCTTTAGGCAATGATTCTCCCATTACACACTTATAAACTTCTTCAAAAGATTCTTGATAGGCTGGTTCATAAGGAGATTGTGTCATGCTATAATATAGCCAAATATTCTTGCTAGAATTACTAATGTTTGTAAAAGTAATAACCCCCGATTATCAGACCAAGTCCAGCAGCGACATATAAATAACGCTCTCTTTGGCGAATAATATCTTTCATGATAATCGAACGTGGCTTATATTCATCATAATATTCTTGTAATGCTTCGGAAGTTGTTTTTTCTTGAAAACCAAGGGTCTTATTTACCTTATTTTGTATAAAGTGAATCCATTTCATAAAACCTTCTCTATCTTCTAAATAAGGAGATACCGGATACTTATCAACTAATTCAAGCAATAGTTTTGACACCTCTCCTTGAGGCATAAAAAGAGGAAGATTCTGTATAAACTCATAATACTTTTTGCGTGTAACCTCATTTGGGCGGAGAGGATATGTTGTGCCAATAGTTGTTAACACGAACCAAAACTTTGGAAGCCATACTGAATGCTCAAGAGTCATGCTAAACATATCCAACAAAAATAAATACTGAGTTAGACGATAAAACATATAAAAACTACACTAGCTATTAAATAGCAATGAAAACAACAGACTATTGTAATAATTGTGGTAGAAGCGGTCATAGTTATAATCACTGTAAATCACCCATTACAAGTTATGGATTAATAGTTATTCGGAATTCAGAATTAAAGGGTCATGAACTTCTCATGATTCGTCGTAAGGATTCATTAGGTTTTGTGGAAATGATTAGAGGTAAGTATCCTTTGCTTAATAAAGAGTATTTACTAAATATCTTGAATGAGATGACGGTATATGAGAGGCAGAAGATTAAAGACATGACGTTTGACGAGTTATGGAAGGATTTATGGAGTGGAAATGTAGGACTTCAATACCGTGGGGAAGAAAAAACTAGCAGAGATAAGTTTGATGCATTGAAAGCAGGAGTTAGTATCGGAAGCGAAGTATATTCTCTTGATAGTTTGATGGATGAAACGTCCTCTAGTTGGACTGAAACAGAATGGGGCTTTCCAAAAGGAAGGAGAAACTATCAGGAAAAGGATATTGTTTGTGCTTTGCGTGAATTTGAAGAAGAGACAGGTTTCGACAAATCAAAAGTAAGAATTGTTGAGAACTTGCTACCTTATGACGAAATTTTTACGGGTTCAAATTATAAATCCTATAAACATCGGTATTATTTGGCATTCATGGAACCGCAAGATTCTTTTAAAGAAGTTGAATATGAAAAGGCAGAGGTGAGTAAAGTTCAGTGGATGACTCCAGAAGAATGTATTAAAAGTCTTCGTCCTTACAATAAAGAGCGAATTACGTTAATTAAAGAACTGGTGTGTGCTCTAAATAAATATCTATTCATTAATCAGTAACACTTTCACATTAATTAGAGATTATATGATAATTATATATACAATCTCTAATGACAACTACTAAAGATTCTATAGCATTGGAAAAGCTATATAATGATGGTAATACCAAAATGTTCTTTAAGAAGAAGTTGGAAATGACAGAAAAGGAAATAAAAGATGCAAAGGGAACATTGGACTTTTTGTATCCATCTTTGGATGATCCAATGTTTAACCTAAAGATTGCTTCTCGTCGTGAATTCTTTGATACACAATATGAGGGGAAGATATTAGACATTAAGGAAGCAGCCGATGTATGTAATTCTCAATTTGAACTTGCTCCTCATCAAGCATTTGTTCGTAATTTTCTTTCATTTCAAACACCATATAATGGTCTTCTTTTGTATCACGGTCTTGGTAGCGGTAAGACTTGCTCAGCAATTTCGGTTGCGGAAGAAATGCGTCAGTATCAAAAACAGATGGGTTTGAGCAAAAAGATTATTATTGTAGCATCTCCTAACGTTCAAGATAACTTTCGGCTACAATTGTTTGACGAAGCAAAGCTAAAAGAGAAGAATGGATTGTGGAACATTAGAGCTTGTGTAGGTAATTCCTTTCTGAAAGAAATTAATCCAATGAATATTCGTGGTATGCCAAAGGAGAAAGTTATTTCTCAAATTAATAGAATTATTCGTGAATCATATGAGTTTTTTGGATACATTGAGTTTGCTAACTATGTAAGACGTATTAAGTCTGATGTAAAACCAATTACTGGTGCCGAAAGTGATGATAAAGTTGCTGAAAGAAAGCGTCGCAAGTTGCGTAGCGTGTTTGACGACAGGTTGATTATTATTGATGAAGCTCATGAGATTCGGATTAGTAATGATAATAAGGATAAGAGGGTAGCAATGGAGCTAAGGGATGTTGTAAAAAGTACAGACAATTTAAGATTATTGCTTCTTACGGCTACTCCTATGTTTAATAGTTATAAGGAAGTAATTTGGCTAATTAATCTATTATTGCTTAACGACAAAAGAGAACAAATTAGTCTAAGAGATGTGTTTGACGATGATGGTGATTTCAAGACTGATCCAAAGACAGGGGAACCTATTGGTCGTCAGCTTTTAGAACGAAAGGCGACAGGTTATGTTTCATTTGTGAGGGGAGAAAATCCTTACACCTTTCCTTTTAAAGTGTGGCCATCGCAATTTTCTAAACAGCATACTCTTTCCTCCGCTCAATATCCAAAAGAACAACTGAATGAAAAACAGATTGTGAAAAAGATTGAAAACTTAGAATTGTATGTTTCAAAAGTAGGAAAATATCAGAATAAAGTTTATTCATACATTATTGAACGTCTGAAAGTAAAATCAATTCAAGGTGAAGGTGGTATAAGAAACATGCCAACTTTTGAAAACATGGAAGCATTTGGTTATACGTTACTACAAAGGCCCCTTGAAGCGCTTAATATAGTTTATCCATCAGTAGAGTTTGACGAGCTTTCAAAGAGCAAATTAAGTGGGGAAAAACAACTAATTGACCCAAAAGACTTAGTCGGTAAAGCTGGACTATCTCGTGTGATGAAATATAAGGAATTAAGCGAACGCACAGCGTTCAAAAGTTTTGAATATAGACAAGGTCCTTACGAAGGAATGTTTTCTCCATCCAAGATTGAAAATTATAGTTGTAAAATTAAAGCAGTGACTGATGCTATTATGAACAGCGAAGGCATTGTCATAGTCTATTCACAATATATAGATGGAGGATTAGTGCCCACTGCTTTAGCTTTAGAAGAATTGGGGTTTTCCAGGTTAAACGAATCTCAAAGTCTGTTTAAGAGTCCTCCAACACCAATTATCGATAGTATTACATATAAGCCTGCTGAGAAAGGTAAAACATTTAAAAAAGCAAGCTATATAATGATTACTGGTGAGAAGATGCTTTCACCTGATAACCTATCTGAGTTCAAGGTATGTACAGAACCTCGTAATTATGATGGTAGTATAGTGAAGGTTGTTTTATTATCGCAAGCTGGCGGTCAAGGCCTTGATTTTGCGAATATTAGACAAGTCCATATTTTGGAACCATGGTATAACTTAAATCGTTTGGAGCAAGTGATTGGACGTGCAGTAAGAAATTGTAGTCATAAAGCTTTACCTCTTAAAGAGCGGAATGTCCAAATCTTTCTTCATGGGAGTCTATTAGCATCTAGTAAGACTGAAGCCGCCGACTTATATGTTTATAGAACTGCTGAGGCAAAATCAGTTCAAATTGGTAATGTTAGCAGGCTATTAAAAGAGATTGCTGTAGATTGTTTATTAAATATGGAACAACAGAATTTTACTGCTGAGAAGATGAAACAGACTATCAAAATTACGCTATCTAGTAAGCAAAATATTAATTACAATGTTGGTGATAAGCCATATACATTTGCCTGCGATTATCTGGATACATGTGAATATAAGTGTAAACCCATTGCTTCGGTATCAGAAAAAGATATAACAGATGAAACCTACAGCAAGTCTTTTATCAATAATAACAATGACCGAATTTTACAAAGAGTTCGTGAATTATTCCTAGAAAGACACATTTATGATAAACAAACTTTGAAAAACATGATAAACGCAGTTCGTTCTTATCCAAGTTTCCAAATTGATAGTGCTCTTACACAACTTGTTAATGATAGAAATGAGTTAGTTGGAGATAGATTTGGACGCGTTGGACGAGTCATTAATTTGAATGAGCTTTATATGTTCCAACCGCTGGAACTAACCAACTTAAACCAGAGCTTATTCAATCGTCGTGTTCCTCTTAGATTCAAAAGACAAAACGTATTGTTGAAATCTTTGTCTAATTTTAAGGATGAACTATCAACAGTGGTTGAAAGTGAAGAGGATTCTGAAGAATTAGATAGCAAGACAAAAGAGTTGCTATTAACAGTGGAAGCTCAATTTAGTAAGGCATTTAGTGATGTGGAAATAAAACGTGGGGAAGAAGATTGGTATGCTTATGCTAGTGCTGTTACCAAACAGCTTGAATTACAGGGTGTCGAAATTAGGGTCATTCAAGATTTAATGATAGCTCATATAGTTGAAATGCTTATGTATGAACAATTAGTCGGACTCATGAACTATTTATATGGTAAAAAGAAGCTGAAAGATTTTGAGCAAAAACTTAAAAAGTTTATTGAAGGTTCGATAATTAAGTCTGGTAAAGATGAAGCAATCTTATGGGTAAAAAATGGTATGGAAGCACTGATTGCAAAGGATGGTAAAGAATGGGTTGAAGGCAAAAGTGAAGATTGGAGAATACTAAATGACAAGATTCAAAAACTTAAAGTGAGTGACCAAGACCTCAACAATATTTTTGGATTTATAGATGAGTTTAAGAATGAGCAAATGGTCTTCAAGGTTAGACAAATTAATAAGAAACGTAATAAAGGAGCAAGATGTGATCAGTCTGGAAAGAAATCTGCGTTGGCAGTTCTCAACCTGATTGATAGTGACACAGAGTATACAATAGAAAACACAAAAGATATTAATCAGCGACAAATATGTGTACTACAAGAGATGTTGCTACGACTATATAACCTACGTAACAAAGATGGTATGATATGGTTTGTTGGACCTGGAGTAGCAGCTTTAAGTAAAGTTGATAACCCAAAACAGTGAATTATGGATAATCTGAATTATAAAAAATTGAAATAAGAATTGTATACATATTATAGGTATGGCTACAATTATGCAATCTTCTGTTCCTACTGAAAATAAAATGGAGAAACCTACGGAAGCAATGTTAATTCCGACTATGAGCAAAGTTATTAGAAAACCAAAAGCATTAGGTATTTATTATCAAGCAATTTTAGCTAGGCGTATTATGGTTGGCATCGGAAATATCGGAGGAAACATGCGGCAAATATTGGAGAATGTAGCAGAAAAAACATATGGAGGTAAGTGTGGTCCAGAAGGTTATGTAAAATCAGGTTCAGTTAAGATACAAGCTATTGGAGCACCAATTTTAAAAGCTGATTCAGTTACTTTTCAAGTAACGTTGGAATGTCTAATCTGTAATCCAGTAGAAGGAATGATAGTAAATTGTGTTGTGAAGAATGTCACCAAAGCAGGCATAAGAGCAGAAGTGCCTGAAGGCAGTGATGGACAACAGACTCCCATGGTAATATTCATATCACGTGATCATCATTATAACGATTCACTATTGAATAACGTCGCACAGGACGATACAATTCAAGTTAAAGTCATTGGAAGTAGATTTATGTTAAACGATAATTACATCTCTGTAATTGCTCAACTGGTAGATAAACCTACAGTTATCGAGAAACCAACCAGAGCGAAAACTTTGAAAAGGGCAAAACTAGTTCTAAAACAGGGTTAAAGATAATTAGTTGTTGACAAATAGATATGCCTGCTCGAAAAGCAACACGCAATAGTAAACAAGAACCAAGGAATACTGCAATTATTTCTAATGAAGTCATAATTGAGTCTCCAAAACTATTGGAGCCCAGTTTAGAGTTGCTTACACCAGTTCCTCGCTCAGTAGAATTGATGGAGAAGGTCAAGTCACGGATTGAGAGTTTTGACAGTAATGGACAAGCTAATTTACTAAAACAGATTTTAGATCTTTATGCTAGTAGTTTTTCTTATGTTGATACAAATAGAATTACAAACATTGAAAAGGCTTTAGAACTTTTTAGAACACAGATTACAGAGAACGGGAATGGTATCTTTTTAAACTTAACTTCTTGTTCAGATGAACTTTGGAATTCGTGTGTTTATAGCGTTAACCAGTTGGAGAAACAAGCAAATGACTTGGAGAAGCTGGATAGAGAACGCGCGGTAGAGGTGGCAAAATTGAAGAAGGTCTGTAAGGTAACCAAGGTTAGGTTAGCTACAACAATAGCCTAAAGAAGATAAAGTTATATAGTTAGAATTAGTAGTTCTAATTATGTCACAAGTAGGAGTAACATCTGTCGTTGTGGACAGACTATTAAGTCTCCTTAACAAAAATAGTTTGACAGAGACTAAATTCAAAGAATTTACTCAGAGACCCTATTATGCGAGAAAGCAGGCTACAAAGAGTGAGAGTGAATTACATTCTGTTTCAAATAGTTTAGAAACAGTAAAATCAAATGAAAACGGATATAAATTAGTTGATGAGTATATTTTTGTTAGTGATAAAGATAAATTATTTTGGTATTTGATGATGATTGTAAATAAATGGGACATTACAGATTTACCTGAGCCAAAAGAAAGATTTTATTTTGAAAGGGATGAAAAAACACGTGCTGTAGAGCTCCTTCAAAAAAGTACAGACATTCATTGGAAAGAATTAAAACTTCCAAAAACAAATATATGTACAAACTTGGCATGTGGTTCCAGACGACCTGTTACTCTTTCTGAATTTGTAGCTCTTTGCTATTTGTATGAGAAAAATATTCTTCTTCAATGGGGAAAGTGCTATTACAAAATTAATGGTGGTTTTACAGGAGCAGACCAAACTTGGTATATTA
>Ga0102945_1000213_pt1 | contig 18367 bp, 36 predicted proteins | sample SalPonred_H2O_MG_FD_78207 | JGI IMG/M metagenome (GOLD analysis project Ga0102945, IMG submission 78207) | Salt pond water microbial communities from South San Francisco under conditions of wetland restoration - Salt Pond MetaG R2_restored_H2O_MG ...
AGATATTGTTAAGGTTGGCATCGGTCCTGGGAGCGTTTGCACAACTCGTATTCAAACTGGCGTCGGCTATCCTCAGCTTAGTGCAGTTATTGATTGTGCTGATGCTGCTCATGGTCTTGGGGGCCATATTATTGCTGATGGTGGATGTACAAACCCTGGAGACGTTGCTAAGGCTTTTGCTGCAGGTGCAGACTTTGTCATGCTGGGGGGAATGCTTGCAGGTCACGACGAAGGTGGCGGCGACGTTGTAAACCGTTGGTATACAAAAGAGTATACTCTACAAGATGGAAAACCAATTGTGGAAATCAAACAGTTTGTGTCATTCTACGGAATGAGTTCAAAGGCCGCAAATGATAAACACTTTGGTGGATTACGAGAATACCGTTCCGCGGAAGGTAGAGAAGTTCTCGTTCCATATCGCGGAGCAGTAAAAGATACCGTGCAGGACATACTTGGCGGTATTCGCAGTGCATGCACATATGCTGGAGCACAACGCCTCAAGCAACTGAGCAAATGCACAACATTCGTTCGTGTCACACAACAGTATAACGGTGTGTTCGAATGATAAATAAACATGGACGCCATAATGGGTCCATAAAAATCTTGCTTTAAAAAGGAGAAACAAAATGACAAGACTAACAAATCTAGACCTACCTACTTTTCGCAGAGCCACTATCGGATTCGACAGAATGTTTGACGAAATGGAAAGAACATTTGCGAACAGTGCAACTAACGGATATCCTCCATACAACATAGCACAGATTGACGAAGATAACTTTGTTATTTCGTTAGCAGTGGCTGGATTCTCAATGAAGGATTTAAGTGTTATTCACGATAAGAATATCTTACGCATCGAAGGCACCAGTCCTGAGGAGGATGAAGAGGTAACTTACATACACAAAGGAGTTGGCGGTCGCAACTTCCGTAGAGAGTTTGCCTTGGCCGATCATGTTGAAGTGGAGAATGCCTCGCTGGAAAACGGCATGCTGAATGTGCGCCTGGTGAGACAGATTCCAGAAGAACTTCAACCGAAAACGATCGAAATCATTTCGCGAGACGCGGAATAAATTAAACAGTAAATATCAACAGAGGGAGAGCAATCTCCCTCTATCTCGGAGGCCAAATGACAGATATGAATCCTGACGTTGTAATAGACGAAAAGATAGAACGAGACATCAAGATACCCGGAAGGTACAATGTTATATTCTTCAACGATGATGTAACACCTATTGATTGGGTAATGGAAGTGTTAAAGACAATCTTTAAACACTCAGACCACGATGCTGAATCTTTAACCATGAAGATTCACAATGAAGGTTCTGCTGTGGTTGGTACATATCATTACGAAATAGCAGAACAGAAAGCATTGGAAACCACAGGCCGCAGCAGAGATAACGGATTTCCTCTGCAGGTAAAGGTAGACGAAAATCAATGAAGAGTATGAGAAAGCCCAGTGCCAAACACGCAGAGGCAGTGGGCAACAATCTAAGAGAACTAACACAGAGAATGCACGACACTGCTGAAAATCAGCCGTTTGCACAGCAGTTGATAGCAGGAGACGCATCAGTGAAAAAGTATGCAATCTATCTGTACAATCAACATCCCCAATACAATCTCTTAGAGCAACTGGCCATGGTGCACGGCCTAATTGAAACTCGCATAGCACCAAAAATACAAGCAGACTATCGCGAGCTTTGGGCAGACTTTGAGCCCGAACAACCGCCTATCATGCCCGTGGTAAATGAATACATGGAACACCTAATGAGCATCAAGGACGATGCACACAAACTGATGTCACATGTGTATGTGAGACACATGGGCGATCTAAGCGGCGGACAGATCATCGCGAAAAATGTTCCCGGTTCAGGAACCATGTATCAATTTGATAATGCAAAAGAACTCAAAGAAAGCATCCGTGCCAAGTGCGACGATTCAATGGCGGAAGAAGCAAACCTCTGCTTTGACTTTGCAACCAAACTGTTCGAACAGATGACGGATCTCGACGCATGAGCATGATCTGGGATAACCTTATCCGCTGTCAAAATGAGATCATCGATATCTTTGACGAGCGTGCTACAGAAATGCAAGAAGAAGGACTGAGCGATTTCAATCAGCCTGACAAAGGATGGATCAACAGAGTGTGGGCAAACGACCACGTTCGACGATGTCACATTGATGTCGTAGACGCTCGTGAATCAAAAGGCCTATGGATGATGCATGTGTGCGTGTTTCCTGTGTTAAACAATGATGGACCTATTTATGGGTTTGATGTTATCGCAGGCAAGAACAAGATGACAGGTGCATTCCATGACTTTTCTCCCAGCAGTGGCGGATACGATCATCCCATGATCGAAGGCTATCGCGAAAGTGTAGCAGAGTTTATCCCCAGCAAAAAAAGAGAGCTTCCGCAATGGGCTCAAAACATCTTTACGGACAGCATGTTAGCCGCAGGCAACGTAAAGACTGAGGAAGAAGCAGTGGCAATCATCGAGCTGGCACTCAGCAATCTCAGAGCATACTTTGATGAGATTCCAGAGTACACTGGGTTGGCATCACAAGAACTCACAATCGCCTGCCAAGACTATTACTGTGACAATCAAAGACAGAATCCCCACACTCCTAACGTAATGAAAAGCCTAGGGCTTGATCCAGATGATGTAGATCATTTCTGTGGTGAGCTGTTATTTCCTAAAATAGCATAAATACACTATAGGAGTTACATATGCGTTACAGTGAATTCAAAATTTCATTAATAGAATCAAAAGAAGATAAAGAAGCTAAAGAACTTTTATTTAAAACTGCCGACGGTAATGTTCTTAGAAAGGTAGTAGATTTCTTGAAAACAAGCTTGAAAAAAGTTAAACCTGACACTGATAATGCCCTTACAAAAACTGACACTGATACTAACATTGATAATAAAATAAGTCCGGTAAATCCTGTAAAAGAAGATATTAATGCTGACAAAGCATTTGCTATTCAAGCGATTGAGGAGTTAGCAAAAGCAGGCGCAACTGATGACATCCAACACCTTATAAGCTTTCTCAGGAAAAATGAAATTTACGAAAATACAAAGAGAGCAATTAACAGCAATATCTCTCAAGGCGTCAAAGGTGATTTAGATAAAAAATTAGGCCAGATGATAATTGACCTAAATGCACCATTTGAAGAAAAACTAAAATTTTTAGATATGCTTGCAGATCAAGAAGGATTATGGAATGGCAAAGAGCTCATATCTAACTTATCAGGCAATATCTATTCTAAACTAAGCAAAAATTCAGTAGCAACTGCTCTTGCAAAACCTATTGCATTAAAATTAAGAGGAGCAATGGGATATGGTCCGGATCAAGGACCTGGGGAGTTTTTGTTAGCGTTAACTGGAAATGGAATAGATCTTGCAGACAAGAGTGATTTGGTTTTAATAAATGGTATGGGAGTTGAAGTCAAAGCCGACGGAACTTCTGTAAATCCAAATACAAAAAAAACGTCGAGAAGTGGCGGACGTTTATATGCTACTAGCGGTTATAACGGTGGAACCGGAGCAAGAGCAAAAGTTAAAGAAGCTTTGTTAGAAGTTGGAGTCCCTAGTGATGTATTCGATCAATTTGGATGGAATGGTAAAAAGAAAGGACAAAAATATAAAAATCTCAACTTTAATGCAGGGGGAGTAAATAATCTAAATACACTTTTAGAAGAATATACACAAGACGGCTCTGCGAAACAAGTTCTTAAATCTATTGCAAGAGGATTTTATACTGATTTGCCGCCTGGAATGGAAAAAGATTTTGTTGAAAATAGTTCTACAGGAAACAAAATAGATTATAAAACTGCTTTAACTGAATTTGTTGCTCTAGGACATGAATATTACAAACTCTTAGAAGGGCATGATTACATTATGATCTTCAATACCGATAACGGAGATTATGTAATGATTAAGGACGGCAATGATATGAAGGAAGCTGTATCACAGGGCAAGATTAAAATTTCGAGTGGCATGGATTTCTTTGATGATCGTAGTAAAGGAACGCCACAGTTACTTACTGGTAGCATCTAAACAAAAGTGTGCCTCACGCTCTGCTCTTTGTAATATTTACCTACCATTGTACAAATATTAACAGACTATTTAATAGTTGACAACTCCTCTCTAAGACGCTACACTAATATAAATTAATACATATCAGGAGTAATAGTGGAAAACACACTTTGGTTCTTGCTTGCATACGGTGTAGGCACTGCGTTTGGTTATTTCTTTGGATTTACTGCCAAAGCTACCAAGATAGCCACAATCACAATCGAAAGCTTAATGGCAGACGGATATCTTAAATATCGTGAGCTACCCAATGGCGATTATGATATTGTTAAATTGAACGAGGAAAAAGATGAAAGTCAAGGTTGAATTAGATTTAACACCAGAAGAAGCCAAAGAACTGTTTGTTCCTGGTGATAAACAAAACGAGTTTATGACAAAAACATATGATGCTTATGTACATGCTCTGAAAAATATGATCTGGGATCAAGTAGACCCTTATGATATGTTTCAGCGCAAGGAAACAAAAAATGGATAAGATAGACGCTGTTAGTCAAATCATTTCATCCTTTGTTCGTGTTAATCCTGTTAGTGCTACAGAGTATGAAAGCATGACGGTGAACCATATAGACAAAGGCGGCAAGGTTTCTACCGAAGTTACTGTAGATGTTTACAATCGATACGGTGCAATTAATTCGGTACGCATCGGACAGCCTACAACTGTTGACACAATGGCATGACTATGACTCCGCAGGAAATATTTGAATACAAGAATCGATGGAAGCCCAATGCTTATCAGGTTGACGTACACAGTGACCTGGATGTACAGTGTAAGGACTGGTGCAGAAAGAATTTAGAAAGATGGCAGTGGAGCATGGACACATACACAGATGTTTACAGTCATTCGTTTTTCTTTGAACATGACTTACATGGAAAACAATTTGCACAGCAGTTTGTGGATTGGGTAGACAAGGGAAAACGTTGATGAGCAGATCTAATGCGGTATTGGTGGGAATATCAGGACTTGTGGTAGGGTTCTTGTTTGCCAACATATTCCTTATTATAGCAGGTGCGCTGATCCTTGTTAATGAAAACGCAGACAGAGAAGACGAAAATGCCTGAGCGAAAGCCAACCTATAGTTGGGGACTGTATCCTCACCAATGGGTTTATCAAAATGATTTAATGATGAAGGCGATAGAAGTCAGCTTAAAGAATATGACTCGCTATCCGGATGCAGAACGTATAATTGCAGAGCTTAAGAAAGATGAAACAGAGTAAACACACAGAAAGAAACCTAGTTCAAGAGATTGCCAAGGATGCAGAAATACTTGACAAAGTCAATGACAAAGTGTATGCTCACAAGCTGTATGCGGCTCTGTGCAACACTGTTTGGCAACCAGCAGACATATTGGATATTCTACGTGAAAACACGTGGAGTGCCAGCTGGAGAAGTGCAGGCGGTATTGTGGCGGACTTGCGAAACGAAGGTGACTATCTCAACTGGTATTGCTCAGGACACGAAGGTTATGTGCATCCCGAAGTAAGAGCAGACCTTGAACGACTTGGTTGGCACTGTATTGAAGAGGACGATGTGGAAGAGTTCGGAGGAGTGCCGTCCGAAGAAAGTTGGGCAGGCCCTAAAGGAATCGCAGGAGCATTGGGGGATCTAAACATAAGTTTTGCAAGATTTCGCAAGCCAGGAGAAACAGAATGAAAATAGGTTTGAGTTTGAGTAGATGTGTGCGTGACATTGTAGAAGCAAAAGTACTCTATGAAGATGTACTGGTAATCATTGCTCGTACAGATTTCGATCCACACAATGATACACAATGGACTCAAATAGCTGATGGTTACTATTATGGCGGACTAAGCTATCCTGAATGGGCAGATATGCAAGAACAAGAGCAAGAGTTGCGAAATGTATGCATTCAGTTATATGACGGCGGAAAGTTACATCAACCACGAAAGTATGGTGCCCATCCTCCGAGACTGCCCTACTACTGGCTTGACACGTTTGCTCCGGAAGAGGAGCTTGCTAGTAACCCTGCGGCACAAAAGGCGTGGGAAACCTACAAACTTATTTCAGGATTGTCAGCATGACATTACCTTGTGAAAGAAAGAATGCTGTTGACAGAACCAGAGATTTCTTAACCGATCTGCTGGACCCAAAGAAAACACCTAGGGTACCGCGTGCTGTTCGCGAGAATGCATATCGCTGTTTAAAGCATTATCCTATGCCGTTTGAAATGGAAGAAGCGGCAGAGCAAGCTCCGCAAATATTCGGAGACAAACTGTGAATATGATCACAGACTTTGACAAGGTACAACGAGTATTTGAGAGTTGCGAAAACTTTCAGCAGTTTGACATTGCGAAAAACATGTTGGCTTGCTACTTTGAAAAATATCAAGCAGAGTTTGATTCGCTCTCTCGACAGAGAACAATGACGCATATCCAACACATAATGGATGATTGCGTGGCAAGGTTTAAATAATGAAACAGTATAAACATGCTGTAGTAAAGTTTAACAACGGAAATGGGGCCTTGCTCTGTAATGGTTGTGATGTTATTATAGCATATGGATTTGAACACGAGGACCGTGAACACTATTGCCCTATGTGTATGAGTGGTAAATGTACTACTAGGAACAAGAAATGATTGAGATCAATGAAAGAACAGCCAAGTTCACAGAACTAAAACCGTACGATATGTTTGCCAAAGACAATGACTATATGGAAGTCTGTGAGTGGTCAAACGGTGAAGGTGTTGACGTTAACATAAGTTCAAACGGTGATCAACGATTCAGTTTAACTTGGGGTCAGTGGGAAGCATTGAACGCATTGATCGCATACAAGGAATAAAGAAATGAAAGTACGGATTAGAAAATACCCGACCTGGTTTGGGCCATACCAGTTGATGGAAAAGATTTTCTTTTGGGCAGAAAGCTGGGACGAATACGGACTGCCGGATCGTCCAGAGTGGGTCCACAATGCCGGAGAATGGTATGCGGATACTTGGCTGGGTCAAGCTCACATTTGGCTGGCTAGCAAGTATAGAGACTGGCAGGACCAACGCCGTGTGAATGTAAAAGTTGATCCATGGGATACCTGGAACGCCGATGACACACTGGCACACATTGTGTTGCCAATGCTGATTGATCTCAAACAACGCAAGCAAGGTGCTCCCAATGTTGATCCAGAAGATGTTCCAGAGAATCTTCGACCAGGCAAACTGGAATTAGAACAGTATAAGATGGATGGCACCACAGATGCACTGTTCTTCAAGCGTTGGGATTGGGTGTTAGACGAAATGATTTGGGCGTTCTCAGAACACACAAAAGATTATGACGAAGCAGAAGGCAGGTTCCACACTGGCAACATTGACTTTATAAGTGTGCCTGTCGACGAAGCGGGCAATGAAGTCGCTGAAGAAGATGCCAAATACTTCCGCATGGATCGTGGACCCGATGACACTAGCCAGTTTGATCGAGAAGGCTACGAAGCATGGCAGGATCGCAAGCAGAACGGGTTCCGCTTGTTTGGCAAATATTATACCTGCCTGTGGAGTTGACAATGAGCGAAGAAAGACTAGAACAGGACATCCACGATGATGTGAAAGAACAGTTCAAAGGCAGTCAGATGAGCAAGGCTGGAAAACTTGCTATGGAACTGGCCCAAGAGCGCAAACGACTAAACCAAGAGCTGGAAGAGCTACAGGCTGAAGCGGAAGATTTACGCCCTACAACTCCTACAGGCACACTGGACTATTATGCAAAGTGGGCGGCCACCGTGTTGGCTATTCTAGGAGTGTTCTTGGTAAGTGCAGATCACAGTCAGCAAGGCATGACAGCATATCTTGCAGCCAGTATCCTCTGGGTGTTTGTTGGCAGTGTGTGGAATGACAGAGCAATTATGATAGGCAGTGCTATCACAGGCACTTCCGTGGCAATGAATTTAGTAAACTCAATAGGAGCATGAAATGACAGAATTTACACCTGAAGAAAATCAAGAGTTGGTAGAAACTCTTAAAGGACCTAAGTATTATAGGATCCAGATCAATGGGTATGGCGGAGAATCCAGCTACATGGCTGTGTCCAAAGAAACCTATGACTTCTGGCATCCTGTAACTGAGGAGCATGGAGATGGTGATCTAGTTGCCTACGTTATCAATGCCGAGGACGAGGACTTTGAGTTTGACGAAATTGAGGAAGTTCCCGTAGAAGCACAGTTTATGACGGACGAAGACGGCGATCCTCGTCCATGGTACGAACCACCAAACGAAATCGAACACACATTTGGCGGCACCTATGACTCCTGTTGGATCACTGTTGACGAGGTTGCCGGAGAAGATTATGACAGCAAAAGCCTCCGAGAAGTTCTCGATCGCGAAGACGTGGCAGAACTAGTAGACAGGATATATGAAGAGTCAGGCGACGACTGTGTTGAAATTCTAAGTACTTCTTGCTGTGACGAGCCCGAAGCAGAGTACATTGCCCAAATGTTCAGTTCGGAAAAAGGATGCTTCTATGAGGGCATTATTGAAACTGTGGGGGAGTTTGACCCTTGCAAGTTGAAAATCCACAGTGTGGAATATCTAAACGGTGAAGACACAATCACTGAAATATACTATGACGGTGAGGAAGTAGACAACATGGGCGGAGACACTGTTGGTAAAGGCTACTATGCCGCAGTGTGGAAAAACTAATGGCAGTATCACTTAACAGAATTGCCAGCGCGATCGCAATGGATCGTTGGGAAGAGATTGGCGAGAACACTAACATCTGGAATCCAGAAGAAGAAACCACAGACATCAGCATTGATCCTTTGTATGTGGTATGCTCAGAAATAAGAAATAATGTAGATACAGACTCAATGAGTTTGTATAACACCATGAAAAAGCTGAGTGACGACCCTGCAGAATTAGAAAAAATGCAGATAGAAATAACTCCGGAAGACATGATGATAGCCAAAGAAATTCGCACACACTTCCGCAATAAATTAACCATGCGAACCCTAAAAGGGTTACACATCAGCGGATTCATGCAGACCGTGCAACAGATACTGGACAATGACAAATCATTTAATCAGGAAATGATTCCGGTGTTGGTAAAACTGCCACTGTTCTATCAAGAAGACATTGAAACCACTGCTATCTTCAAGCATGCTGAAAATCCCAAGAAGATTAAAAAAATGACTCGCATAGAGATCGACACTGAACTTTTTCCGTTGGGCAGTGTGGAAAGAGACAGTCGCATGCAGAAGATTGAAACCTTTTACTTCATAAACAACAAGAAGATGCTGTTTGGTGTTAACGCAAAGAAGAACAGCGTTGATGCCAAGGCGTGGAAATACTTGTTAGGCAAAGATAAAATACGGGTAAGCGGCACTGCCCGCCGAACGCCCAAACCCGGACAGGAAGTGTTTTACTTTGAATTGCAAGCTGATATAGAAATCAAGGATTAAAATAAATATGACTGACAGTGTATATAAAGTAGAAGACATATTCAAGGAGATACCAGGAGACGACGACAACGTTTTGATGCAGATTCCGCCCGAAGTGATTGAACAAATGGGTTGGAAAGAAGGAGACACCATTCACATCACTGTTTTAGAAAATGGCTCCATTAGCATCACCAGAAAGGAAGATGAGTAAGAAAGACATAATAGAACTATCAGGCACTATCATTGATGTGCTACCCAATCAGCAATTCAAAGTAGAAACAGAACTTAACCAAACAATCATTTGTTATACCGCTGGCAAAATGCGGCAGAACAGGATTCGCCTCGTACAAGGTGATGCTGTGCAAATAGAAATGACCCCGTATGACCTCACTCGAGGACGAATTACCTATCGCTTGTAGTGGTTGACATTTAGTGCAGTGATGTTATTATAACTGTATAGGCATTAAACATTAGAGGCACACAATGAATTACACAGAATTTACAAAGAGAATTGAACACAACAATCAAGTATTAAAACATGCGTTAGACAATGATATTAATTTAGTAAGTGTAGCACACAAGTTTTATACATATCAGAGTGAACCAGAATCTTTGCATTTCAGTGTGCTTATGCGAAATCTGCACGATATTATTCCTAGTGCCTTTATCGGCGCTCTAGCGAATCTTGATAACAACGGTATAGATGCATTTGTAGTGGATGCAGATGAAAAAACCACATATATCGAGTGTAAAACCTGTGAACTTGCCAGCAAAAAAGTGTGGAGAGGTTCAAAAGGCGGCTTATATACCGGCATTGGAGCAAGAAAAACCCAACGACAGAGCATCAGGAGCGCAATTAGTGCAAGCTATGCATGTCACACTCGAGAGAATCTACTATCTAAAAACATGCGCACAATTTTGTTTATAGCAGATACAGACAACGCTCTTGCTTCAAATACATTTGTAGATGCTTGGGAGTTAGATGGCACCGCAGTAATTAAATACTTACAATTAAGTAATTGTAAAAAGCGTGATATTAAATTAGGCAGTTTTATAAAAGAAGGCTTCAGAACAGATACGTTAGTACCGCTTGTTGGCTTTTATAATCTAGAAAATTACCTTAGAGAAACTGCACCTGATATGAATACTTGGTTAGATGATAATGTAACTACATTAGAGTTGGTAGCATAATATGATTACTTTATATGATTATCAAGTAGACGCTTTAAAATGTGCAATTGATAATATTGTAGCTAATAAAGATGACATTAGGGGAAGATTTGTTATGCCTACTGGTGCAGGTAAAACCCTTGTCGAGTCTAAAATTTTAGAGTGGCAATTTGAAAATAACTGTTCAACAGGTATTCATTTAGTATTAGCACCTAGAATTATGTTAGGTAATCAGTTATTGTCTGAATATAAAGGATTTCTAGGAAAAGAATCTTTTAGAGCATTAGCCTTCCACAGTGGAGAGCATGTAGCTGAAGACGGAGTAAAGTGGAAAGAAGAAGCTACTACTCAACCCCAAAAAGTACTCGAAGCTTATGATAATGCTAAAAAGCTAGATCAGCCGTTAGTGGTCTTTAGTACCTATCACAGTTGTGGAAAACTAGAAGGAATAGAATTTGATACCGTAATCGCAGACGAAGCTCAGTATTGCGTGGCTGAAAATTTCAACGACAGTTATAAAAATTTGTCTGGCCGTGTTAGATTAACATTTACAGCTACAGAGCGACATACTGCAAGTGAATCGGGCTATGGACTGAATAACATAGAGCTTTACGGTAATCGTTGGTTTTATATTAGTCCTGATGAATTAATACAAAAAGGACGCATTGTTCCTCCTAGATTACATATAGCTCATATCGAAACAGTTGACGACAGCGCAAGCATTGTGAGCCAGACGATTGAAATAGCAAAAGAACAAGTTGAACTTACCAATAAAACTTTAGACTTTAGCAAAATATTATTTGCAATGAACGGAACTGACGACGTTAAGTCGATTGAGGACAATGTTAAAAAATTAAAAAGCCAGTTTCCGTTACATGATGTCTTTACTATTACCAGTAGGTCCGGCGCAATAGTCAATGGTGAACCAGTAAAACGTAAAGAGTTTATGAGTAGACTAAAAGAGTGCGAAAATGCATTAATATTTCATTATGACATTTTGTCAGAAGGTATTGATGTAGACGGTATTACTGGTGTGGCAATTATGCGTAACATGAGCTTGTCTAAACTGTTACAAACCATAGGTCGAGCTGTCCGCTTATACAAGCCTGATCCTAGCAAAAAGCCGCAAGCTTGGATCAGTGTGCCAGTAGTTAATGGCAACGAGGATGATGCAGAACGTATTGGTTTTATAATCAGAACCCTTAGAAACGGAGGTTTTGACATTTCAAAAGAGGATGTTCACGAAACAAAAGGTGAACGTCACGAATCAGAAGATGAAGAAATGGAAGATGCATTTGACACAAAAAGTACTTTTGGAAAGTTTTTTGATATCGAGCAAATTTTGCATGAAATTGAAAACGACGAGTTTTGGGTGCAAGTACAAGAAACAGAAGAAGTTGACGATATGTTTGATATGTTCTTCAAAGAGGAAGCGTAATGCAACACAGATTTAAAACTACGTGCTTAGATGCTAATTCTTTGCTAGATAATTGTTACAAACTGTCTACTTTTATGGGTCGCTTGAATAAGATGTCTATTGCGCAGGAAGGCAATGGGTATGGATGGACTGCTGATGAGTTTAAGGGCGACGGTTTTGAAGCGTTTATTGAAGTTATGATTAATTGCATGCAAAGCGACAAGCGTATCGGTATTCGAGACTATGCTCCGTGGCAAGGTAAGGATATGGGCATAGATGGCGTAGGTACAAGTAACGAAGTTAATAGCCGTCCGGTAACTGTACAGATCAAGTATCGCTCTAATGTCAAAGAAGAACTTACTACACAAGATGGTATTTCGAACTTTGTTGCCATGAGTACAACTAGCGATGCATATAAAAATGCACACATGGTTTACTTCACTACTGCTAAAGGCATTAATCGAAACATCTTAGAACAGATGTACAACGACAAGCCCAAAGTGTTTGCACACAAAGACATCAAGCGCCTTGTAGACAATAATGCATACTTTTGGGACACATTTCGAGCCGAAATGGGCATTTAATAGTTGACAGGGCATATAGTGTATTGTAATATTTAGTATAGGGCTAACGAGAGGCAATCATGGCAAGGCTAAATGACTTATATAAACTTCTGCATAGAAATTCAAACACGTTGTTTGAAGGCTCCCACAGTCTTTATACTCCCAAAGAACTAGTTCAAAAAATAATTCAAGATATTGATATTAAAAATGTAAAGATACTTGTTCTTTATAATCCTGAATTTGTCATAAGTCTAGTGCAAAACAATGTTGATCCAGAATCCATTACATTTTTTTCTGATCACGTAAATAAAAACAAGTTAATGTCAAAGTTTGGAGTGTTATGCATTGATGTATTGGAGAAAGATATGAAATTTGATCGAATTATTGGAAATCCTCCTTATCAAGACGGAACAGTAGAAGGAGGCCAAAATAAAATTTACAATCAAATTTCAAAAAGTGCATTATCACATTTAAAAGATGACGGCGAGATTGCATTTGTAACACCTGCAAGTGTGCTAAAGAAAAGTAAACGCTTTAGTCTGGTAGGCATGAAAGGACTAAAGGTAGTTGACTTCACAGCCGATGATTACTTTAAAGAAGGCATCAAGATTTGTTATTGGATAATAGATAAAAAGCATTCAGGACAGGTTACTGTTCGGCATTCAGCTGGCGAAGATAAACAAGATAGCAACATTGTCATTTATGATTACTCTGAAGTAGACAAGGAATTTACAGAACTTTACGAAGCTCTTAAGTCTGCAACAGATACACCCGAAAAACGCATGTTTAAGCAGAACAACTTTGGGCCAGCAATGTCCAAAACACAAAGTGATAAACATATATACCCTCTTTATAAACTGGAAGCAGGCACTAAAAAGCTAACGTACTGGAGCAGCCGGGTACCTTATTTTGTAAATAAAAATAAAATTACAATTGGCATGACTAAAACATTAGATGAAGATGCCATTATATTAGATAAAGATAATTTTGATGTTGCATATATGACTACTGAAGTTGATACTGAAGAGCAAGTTAAAAACATTAAATCGTTTGTTTTGAGTAATTATTTTAAAAAGCATTGCGAACGCTGGAAGGCTGTTGACGGATACGGATATAATTATGCTCTTAAATATCTTCCGCCCTTTAATGTTGATAAATCTTGGTCTGAAGAAGAAGTAAAATCTTTCATTGAAGGATTTAAATGATAGAAGAAATTATCAATCATATACGAAATCGACAATTCATGTCTGGCGCAGATCGATCTGAAGAACGAGTCAAAAAAACAGCTGAAATTTTTACGCCTACAAATTTAGTTCAACAAGTATTAAATGAGTTGACGGCGGAATCTTTTATAGATTGCAAAAAAACCTTTCTTGACCCTAGTTGTGGTGATGGACAGTTTCTAGGCGAAGTGCTAATACGTAAAATAGAAAATGGTAGCACGTTTGAACAAGCTCTCGGCACAGTGTACGGGGTAGACCTAATGCAAGACAATGTCGAACTGTGTCGCGAGCGCCTATTGTGTGGACGGGAAGACCTACGACACATTGTAGAGCAGAACATTGTGTGTGCAGACGGATTGCGTTATCACTATCGCTTCGACGGTAGTTATCCTTACGATGATGAACAAAATGAGATAATTTTCGAAAGCTTATTTGAAATTAACGATTGACAACCGCTTCTAATGAATCTATACTTAAACAATAAGGCATACGTCAGAGGCATCTATGAAAAAGCAAACATATTCAACACAAGATATTTTAGCAACAGCATTTGCCGCATATCGCAAGAACAACGGATATGTCAAGTATACACAGCGATACAGCGAGCCTGAGAACAAAACCCTGTTCGCAAATAAAGAATTGGTGAAACACAGCTTTATGCCTCAATGGGCTCCTGGAGACTTTGTTGCACCGGCAGTTACCACTGATGACTACGACGATGCTAACACGGCATTACAGCATTTTAAAAAGTATACTATAAAACTGTTAGGTGATCAACTGTCAGGCTTTCAGAAAGATGTGCTGATGACTGTGTCTGAAGCAGAAGTTGACAGCAACAAGATCGGTCTCCTCAGCTATGTGCCTGAAATGATAAAGAGAGACATTGAGAAATCTCGCTTTACAAAACTGCTAAGAACTGAATACAGAGACTCAGAATATGTAGGTGCAGTAGGTGATAAGATTGAAGGTGTGATAAAAATTCTCAACGCATTTTACAGCAACACCTGGGAACGTTGGGCATACACCGCAGATTTCAAAGGCAATGTGATCAGCTTTATGTCAGCCGATGAACACAAAATAGATAGTCATTTGCGGATTCGTGCCCGAGTAAAAGATCAGGTTAAAAATTATCACTTCTCCGTAAACGAAAGCCGCTTAAACTACGTAAAGGTATATAAAGTATGAACATTAAACACAACCCCAACTTTAATATTGCGGAAGTTGAAAAGAAATACTCCGAGCAAGACGGTGTGGCAGTTAAGTATGTGTGCACCACTGATCTAAAAGCCAGTGATGTACCTGTGGATGTGTTCTATCGTTCAACTCCCCATCCCGAATTTGGCAATCGTTACTTCGGTTTATATTATGATCACTATCGCGACTGTGTGATGATTACTAATGCGGACATGGTGGAAACATTTGAGTTCGGCATGGTTGAGAATGATGCGGGAGAACTTGAGTATTCGCAGAGTCATCATGACTACAAGCAGTTCGAAAACGGCAACATGATCGATGGTGGACGACAGTACATTCGCAGTGGTAAAGGTGCAACAGTAATGCGTGTGAAAGACGGTAAGTTTTATGCCACGGACGTACCTGGATTACTAACGGCACACGAAAAGAAAGAATACGTATATCCGGGCGGAGATTGTCAGGTATGATAGATAAAGATTTACCATTTGAAGAAACTCTGGGAGATGACGATTTCGGATTGATCATTTCCAAAGAAGGAAAGCTCAAGGGTGTGTGGATGCCAAACACAATAGAAGATGACGAGATTCCAGATGTAATTGTGGAATTGTGCATGCACTTCTTTGACGTGGATCCAAACGACGATGACGATCCTTCACAAACACTACACTAGGAAAACACATGACTGAAGAAAAAAGAGAAGTTACAGCACAGGATTTGGTTGACATTGCACTAGACAGTGACCTGACCTTGGAAGTAAACTGGGAAGCGTTTGATGTGCCCAAAGAGCAGATCTTCACCAAGATGGCTGAGAACGTTATTGATCAAATTGGGCAGGTTCCGCCAGAGCATCAGGTGATTGTGTGCATGGCAACCATGACCAAAATGCTGGTAGAAAATTTCGTGCTTAACGTACACATCAATGATTTAACAAAACAACTGGAAAACAAGGAATAAACATGCCATTAGTACCAATCGTAGTAGAATCAGAAAGCAAAGGCGAACGCAGTTACGACATCTACAGTCGACTGCTGAAAGATCGTATCATCATGCTTAACAGTGTGGTAGAAGATAACATGGCAAATTTAATTGTGGCGCAGATGCTGTTCTTGGAAAGCCAAAATTCAGACAAGGATATTAATTTGTATATCAACTCACCGGGCGGACAGGTCACAGCCGGGCTTGCAATCTATGACACCATGCAGTTAATCAAATGCGATGTAAAGACCATTGTGCTAGGGCAGGCCTGTTCAATGGGGTCGTTTCTTGCCCAGGCAGGCGCACCAGGCAAGCGTTATGTACTGCCCGAGAGCCGCACAATGATTCACAGGGTTAGCTCAGGTACTCCGGGCACAAGCGGAAGTGTACACGTGCAGGAGCTACAGTTTGAGGATGCCAAGCGCCACTATGAGGAATCACAAAAGATCAACAAGCGCCTGACAGAACTTTATGTGCGTCACAATACAGCTAGCAAGACCTATGAAGAACTGTTTGAAACCATGAAGTTTGACACATTCCTAACAGCAGAAGAAGCTGTGGAAAATGGACTGGCGGACACTGTAATGGAGCATCGCTAATGTGCGGTGGATATTACGAGGAAGAGTTAATGACAGACAAATGGCACGGAGGAAAGGGTGACAGACCAAGAAAAGGTAGACGAGACGATCTCTACCGAGAAGGATATGACACAATCTTTAACAACAAAGATAGCAAGTCTAAAGGGGATTCCCTCGGAGGAAGAATTATTGACGATACTCAAACAGGGTATCGCGTTGGTGACCTTCACAAAGCTAAACGGTGATGAAAGGATAATGACCTGCACCAAGAGCTTTGACGTTATTCCCGAACAGCATCATCCACGTTCGGACAAAAAGACAAACGGCACTATAAATGTATGGGACGTAAATGCACAAGGATGGAGATCGTTTAGATACGATCGAGTTAAAAAGGTAGAAGCAAATGAAATTTAAAGAACTGTATTTTCACACTGTGGCGATCGCGTTTGGAACAAGCATGTTATCAAGCCTGGCATTTGCCCAGAGCAATAATGTAATGGGCGTCACAGAAGATCACTACAAGACTGTGATTAATCAACGTCCATACACCGTTGAGGTTTGTAAAGATATCGCAGTATCGGGAGATAAAACAGGTGACACACTGAAAGGTGCCATCATCGGCGGCATCATCGGACACCAAATTGATCACGACAAGGGTTCAGAGATTGGTGCCATCCTAGGTGGTGCTATTGGACACAACAATTCAGATGCTGTGGGCGGAACAAGAACACAGTGTCAGCGTGAAACACGCTATGAAGAAGAAAAGGTGCGGGTATACAGCCATAGCACCGTCACGTTCTGGGACAACGGACGTGAATACACTGTGAGGTTTAAAAAATGATTTGGATTGCATTCATTGTGTTATTCAGTGTGGATAATGCAGAATATTTAGAAATGGTCGACACACAGACCAAACAAGGTTATACTTGGGAACATGTTGGCAAGACTGAAGTCACAGACGAAGTCGCCCTGCCAGCAGTAGATGAACGTACCGGAAAAGAATATTACTATTGGTATTTGACAAAGCCTGAATAAGATTGTATTATAATAATGTAGGCAATAAAGAAAAGGCAAAAGATGAAAGTATATGTTGATATGGATGGTGTAATAGCTGATTTCTTTAGTGGATTAGCCCAGTATCACCGAGTTCAACACTGGAAAGATATACCAGACAAAGAAACCAGTATTTTATTGTTACAGGGTACAGACTTTTTTGTTACACTAAATAAGTTTGAAACCAGTGACGAGTTGATTGAGTTTGTACACACACTTACTGAAGGTGAATGGATTATTTGTAGTTCACCGTTGCGTGGTGATCACAAGAACAGTGCATACTGGAAACGTCAGTGGCTTGACAAGCATGGATATACTCCTGCAGAACAGATTTACACAAGTCACAAGCATAAGCATGCAGTAAACAAAGACGGTACAGCAAACATCTTGATTGACGACCGTCCAGAGAACATTGAAAATTGGATTGAAGCGGGTGGCATCGGTATTCGCTACCAGGCAAACGAAGACAGTTTGTCAGAGCTCAAAGCCCAAGTGTTACGACACTATAAATAAAGTAGAACATGGAGATATGGCAGAGTGGTCGAATGCGCTCCCCTGCTAAGGGAGTAAGGGTTAATAGCCCTTCGAAGGTTCGAATCCTTCTATCTCCGCCAAGTTTGCCGCTGTGGCCCAATTGGCAGAGGCGTCTGGTTTAGGTCCAGAAGGTTGTGGGTTCGACTCCCTCCAGCGGCACCATACATTTGCGGGTATCGTATAATGGTTATTACGCT
>Ga0102945_1000214_pt1 | contig 18311 bp, 29 predicted proteins | sample SalPonred_H2O_MG_FD_78207 | JGI IMG/M metagenome (GOLD analysis project Ga0102945, IMG submission 78207) | Salt pond water microbial communities from South San Francisco under conditions of wetland restoration - Salt Pond MetaG R2_restored_H2O_MG ...
CACTACCGGGTTGTTGTTCACCCTGAGACAGCAGGTCACGGTTGGTGTTAAGGCCACCCTCACAATAGACTTTGAATATCTCAAGATTATCAGCCATTAGCGGCTAACCACCCGTTGATAAAAATTAGGTATAATATACGTAGAGCGTACGTCAATCGGATCATCCATCAGTAGACGACGCATCATACCAATGCCGTCACTGTAATTGTTCTGATGAATCATGGCACTTTGTTCGTTAGATCTAAAGCGCATCATGTACGCCATAGCACCATCAATGATGACGTGCTTAAAGCGATCAGGAATAACAGGAGTATCGTCGAAAGCAGTTAGATCTGCAGGGAATGACCAATACTTGTATTCTAGTTCGTATGCCGCATTGGGTATTGGGCTTAAGCCGTACTTTTCTTCTTGTGTCTGGTAGACACGAATTGGTGCGGCGTAGCCACTGTCTCCGTTGACATCATCGTCTGCACGGAAACGGTCTAAGTATTCTGCGTAAGAAAGAACATCTAGTTGAGTTGGATAGTTGTTTTCTGAAGACAACTGCTTTAAGTAAAATGAATCCCAGTCTACAGACGACATGTCTGCAGGGAAGTCATACTCTTGCGTACCGTCTACAAGTGTTTCTGTGTACGTGACTAAGGTAAACGGCCACTCTTGTGCAGATTGCAAAATGCCTCTGATTGAGGCATTGACGGCATCTTTAGCGAGAGCTTGAATGTTTCGTACATTCGGAAAGTCATCTTGTGCGACCGTGACTTCATTCAAGCGACGAAGCAGTTCATTTGTAATTGCTAAGTATGTGGCCACTCTTAAAAATCCTCGTGGTATCGCATGACAGTCGTCTTACGGATTGTCTTGATTTCATCTTGGGTCGTCATGATGATTGCAGAAATACGGTCATAGCCTTTGGTTTTTGCGAACTTGCAACGGTTACTTCCTGTACCGCATACGTAAGGCTTGGCTCGTTCTTTCAATTCGTCTGCAAACTTAGGATTCGGGAAATCCCCGTTCACTGCATAATGATCAATAGGCCAAATAATGATCGGCCATTCCATCCCGTTTTCAGCAAGAGACGTATGCAATGCTTTTTGGAATTTGGGGTCCATCTCAGACGCTAAGTCTAGCTTCCAATAAATATCATCTATGTGTATAAGTTGAGATGGGAAGTCAGGGACTTCGTTATTCGCTATCAAATCCATGTTCATCAATGCGCTTGCAGTACTGCATGATATGTAGCTTGTCAGCAGAACTGGTTACTACAATTGCTGTTATATCGTTATATCCATGATTGGATGCGTATGCAACCCGGTTGTTACCGATATAGCATTTGTATTTGTACTTGTTGTTTTCGCTTGCCTTCAGGATGATAGGCCAACGTAATCCCTCTTGGTCGATCTTCTTATGTATTTCTTCGACTAGACTTGGGTCTCTTTGTGCGTCCTTATCTGGAGCATACTCAATGTCAGTAATGTTGCACTGAAATTGAGTATAGTCAGGGACAGTATATAAAGCAGTAAAGGAACGGGGAACTAAGTCCCCGCCCCCTTCCTGTGTTGGCGAATTAAGCCAACTGGTCACGATCTACTTCAGTAGCCTCGTCTGAACCTGCACTGTTGACATCAACAACACAAGCGTAGACACGCAGGCGACCTTCGGTCAAAGAACCAGAGTAAGCAAGAGTTACGTCAATTGTATCTGCAGTAGATACTAACTGAGTAAACGTGCCTGCATCTGAGTCATTTGGTCCACCGTTGGTACCAGCGGCTAAGAAGCCGGTAGAAGAAACGTCTCCACCGTCTACGATAGTGTCAGCACCAGCAAAGCCGATATCGGCAAGAGGTGATGTACCATCAAACGCTTTCTCAACTTCTGCGCCTGCAAACAGAACCATTGTTCCAGCAGGGATCTCAAGCAATTGATACACATCGCCAGTAGTCTGGGTAACGTTATTCTTAACCAGATTGTCGATGTCTAGGATTGCTTCGACCAAACGCATAGGATGGCCAGTTGAGTGTGCAGAAGGTAATGCGGCAATTGAATCCGCACGTTCTGTGCTCACAGTTGAGCCAGTAGTCATATCATAAGTAGCCATTATTCATTCCTCCCTTATGCGGCGTTATAAAGGGCAGTAGCGACAGCTTCTGGACGAAGAATCTTACGGCCATACAAGTTCATACCACGGACGATGTCAGCGAATGAATCTGGGTCACGGTATGTTTCAGTCTTAGAGATCTGCTGTGCAGTCGCAACGGCAGAGTCATGACCAGCGACAATCACACCAGCGTTGGCTTTCTGGTTTGCAGTACCTGTAGTACCAGCACCAGTACCCAACTTAGGCAGGTTGTTAGAAACATATACACGGAAGCCGTGCAAGTTGTTAAGAACGAGACCGTTACGGATTCCACCTGCTTCACCAAAATCTGCGTTCAGAAGACGTGAATCTTCGTCCTTCATGATTTCCATGAATACTGGATCAATTACAATCCAACGTCCTTCTGTATCAACAAACTGCTGATCTAACAAACGAGCCATACGTGCAACAACCTGAAGTGGTGAAGCAGTCGCTGTTGGGAGCGAAGACGCACCCGGCAGACGTGCCGCAACAGGGATTGCGTAATCGTCGTCATCTGTATCAGATGTTGTGATGTTACCGAAGTCAGCCTTGAACAACTTCATAGTATCAAGCAGTTCGTCAGAACCTGCAGTGTCTACAGCCTTTGTGCCTGCAACTGTTGTGTTTTCAGTATCAGCGGCGGCGTTGATCGCAGACTGAGTGTAGCCTGACAGATAGCCAAGAACGTCTTGGTCATACTGGTCACGCAAACGATAAGCCGCACGGTCTGTTGCCAAATCCATGAAGTTAACGTGTGAGTGCGCATCTTCAATGTCATCCATCTTGAATGCGAAGTAGTGCGCTTGGTCTACAACAAGTGTGAAATCTTCGTCGTCGATATCTTGTGGAGTGATCTGAACGCCACGAGCATATTCTTTAACTGTGATTTCTGGCTCTTTGATGATCTTTACAGAGTCACCGAAGTTAGCGATTTCACCGAAGTAGTCAGAGTTGGTTACGTCTTCTACAACAGAAGACTTACGGAAAGCCTTTTGGACTTTCTGGGAGTAAATGACGGGAGAGAAATTCCCGTTTGGCAGGTTACCGTAACCTGCGGCTGTCTTAAATGCCATGATAGTTACCTCCTAGTCAGGCATGTGTCTATATTTAAATAGATTACGCTTGACCGCTACAGAGGCTTGCGTTCATAAGGTGGCTTGTGTTATTCTACCGGCCAAAGTAAAATAAGTAAGCGGCTTATTATAAGCAAGGTTAGTCTTTACGGCTTGTAATCTTGGTAGATTGGCGTGGGTTGTCCTAGGAGATAGGGGCCACGCCGGTCAGTGTAATAAAGGTGTAGTCAATAAATTTTAAATGTCAACACTTTTATTTACTAATTTTAACGAGCGGCACCTGTCATATCGTAGACAAACTTACCGTTCTGCATTGCTTCAAGAATTTCTTCCTCATGCTTTTCGTATTCATAAGGTCGTAATGAAGCAACACGGCTTTCACTCCACTCTCCGTTTGGCTTGGCGGAAGGTGAAGAGGAAGATCCTTTCTTGACTGCTTTAGCGGCTTCTTTCTTCAGTTCTGAATCGGAACGCTTTTCTGCAATCATGCCCATGTCAGCTTTGTACAGGTCAATCGCACGACCAGCGGCAATTGCATCTGTCTCATTCTTGTATAGGGCATCTTGTATGTATGAAGGCTGTTGGCCTACCCAATCATGGAATTGTTTTTGTTGGCGAATCTGATCGAAGTCAGGATGCATGGTCTTTAACTCATGCTCTGCCTTTTCACGCTCAAGCTGTGACTTCATTTTCCGAAGATCTGACATGCTTTGCTCAACTTCTTGTGAAGCCTCACGTGCACGTTTCTGTGCTATTGAGTCTACGATCTTAGCGACCTCTGGGTATTTGTTTGCCCAGCTTTCAATCTCTTCTTCGGATGTCGGTAACTTAAATTCGTCTTTTTCCTTTTCTTGGATTTTAGACTTTAAGTCTTGCAACTCACGGTCTTTTGCTTCGACTGTTTGTTGCATGTATCGACGTAAATCACCGTAACGCTTCTTAAACGTTTCCTCTTCACTGTCGGCAGTATTTGTCTCTTGTTGCTCTACTGCAACTTCATCCTGTTGTTGTTCTTCTTGTGGTTGTTCTTCGTTTCGACGTTTATACTTCGCCATACTGTATTTCCTTGTGCTGGGGGCCGTAACGGGTGACCCATAAAGTTAGTTTAGATAGTGGGTTCTTCCAATGAAGTAGGTGATCCTGCTCCCATAATTCCCTCAGTGGGTGCTGTAGGTTCTTCTGGTGGTGCTTGATCACCCATTGGAATGTCTTCACCCAACTGCTCACGCAGGCGGGTAATCACGGGTTCACCGATGATTTCATCTAGGAGTTCTGCCGCAGGAGATGCAATCAAGCGAGTCGCTAGATCACGACGCTCTTCAGGCATATCCATGAAGTTACCCATCAGGGTCTCCATAGGAATCATCGGTGGAGTATCTTCTTGCTGTTGTAGTTCTTGTGGTGCCATAGGCTCTGGTGCGGGCATATCCGGTGTAGGTGCGGCCATGCCTTTCATCATGTCTTCTTCAGTACGTGCCATGTTATTTGTTTCCTTTACTGTAATTAATCATTGATACACGGGGCTTGTTTTTACGGGAGACGTATCCGCCCTTAGCTAAATCTTCGTAGCCAGAAGTTACATCCTCCGACTTCTGGCCTCCCGGTCCTCTGTCTTCATCAACACCTCGGCTACCTTCAAAGTCACTATCGCCGCCAAGATCGCTGGTGCCGATGTTACCCTCGTCATCTCCGAACTGATTTCTTTCTCCGCCGCCAGATACCGCAGTTATGTTTGCCAGATCGTCTTCAATGCCATTAAACACATCTTCAGTAGCTTCGGGATCGCTGAATACTTTGTCAGACGTATAAGACTTTCCTGATCTGCCGACGTGATCGTAATCAGTGGCCCAAGCACCGCCGCCTTCACGCTCTTGCAATTCAGTAATTTTAGATGAAGTAGTCGCTTTAAATGATGCAGTAGCAGGGTCAAACGTTAAGTTATACGTCTGAGGCAACGCACTCGCATCTAAGCCCAAAGCAATATCTTGTAGTTCATTCCCACGAGTAATTGCGGCTCGCTTTGCGCCAATAGAGTCGTATGCATTCTTAACGCCCAAGCCAATCATACCAAGAGGTCCTGCGGACATTGCCGCTAAAGCAGTCTTTGGTCCGATTCCACGTTCATCAGTCATGCGGCTTAGTGCTTGTTCTGCAAGGGTGTCACCCTCGTAATCTGCTAAGTCATCAGCACCCAAACCGCCTAAGCGTTCTGCGGCAAGCGTAGTTAACTGTTCAGAGTAAGGGACATCCCCTGTAGGTCCTTGCTCGTCTCGACCATCTCCCCCATCAGGTGTAATTGTCTCGGGGACACACATGCCTGTATCTGGGTCTTTAACGTATCCTGCTGGACACTCGTCTTCTTCTTCCTCCTCAACCTCTTCTTCCTCTTTGCCCAGCAAACCTTCACGTCGAAGCACATTTTCGGGAGTAAAGCGGGAAGCACGTTCTGGCTCAAACGAAGCATCAGATACAACTTCGTTAGTCAGAGGATCTACATACACCATCTCTGTGCGGCCAGTCTGAGGATTCGTGCGGTACTGTAACTGGTAGTAAGACGTAGGTGTTTGATCAGCAGGCTGTACATCCGTACCTTCTTGTGCCTTAACTACTTCAACTTCAGCCTCTTCGACTTCAGGCTTATCTTTCTCTTCGATTTCGTAGTCTGCATCTTTATCGTTAGCATCTACAGGTTCTTTCGTATCTTCATCGACAAACGAAATGCGGTCATGCATTGCCATTAAGCCTAAGGCTTGCTTTGCTTCGCAACGTAACCCTTCAAGGGTCTTAAGCCCGTGCCAGCGAACAACGTCAGCAGGAACAACGTATTCACCTTCGGACAACATGGCGGGAATATCATCTCGTACTTCTTCATCTTTTGAACCCGCAGGCACTTCGTTTCCTGAGTGTTCGTCGATGCCGACAGTAACTTGGAATGGCGCAAAGGGGTCAACCATCATGCCCCCGGCCATCATCTTGTTTTCCATGCCACCATCCATTACTTTTTGGATAGCTTCTCCTCGTACCTTTTCGTACTCGGACAACTCACCGTCGTTATTTAAGTCTGCTTTGTCTCTGTCGAGTTGGAACTTTTCTTTGGCCATGTCTTTTCCTGCTTCTGTCTCAATGCCACCGCCTTGGCGTTTTTTAATCATTACTGTTTCCCGTCTTCGGCACGTTGTACGGCTTCGTCTCGTAATGTCAAAAGCCGACGTGCTTCTTTGAGTTGCCCTTGCAATACCCGCATCTCATCGACACTCTGGCATTGCTCTAACTGCGTATGTAAAAAATCAATTCGGTATTCTGCGTATGCAGAAAGTCGATCTACGTTCTGTTTGTTGTTAACAAGAGCTAACAGCTTACGGGCAACATCCTGCTCCATTAGGCTGGACCCTCACCGCCGGGTACTGCATCAGGACGACTAAATCCGGGTGATCCGGGTTCAGGTGCGTTTCCGGGTCCCATAGCTCCTGCTCCTACCCCTGCTTCGTTGTCTGCGGTAGGTGTACCTTCCTGACCCTGTTGCGTCGATCCTGCGCCCTCCTGTGAAGCCTCAGCACCTGTTTCACCCATAGCCGCCTGATACTCTTTCATGAGCATTGCTTGAATAGCGGCTTCTCGTGGGTCGTTGACAATCTTGTCTTCGTCGAGGTCTAGGCTAGCGGCAATCTCACGCAGGATGTAATCGAACTTGACCATCGGGGCCATTGCAGGGTTAGAGCCAATCTGCATGATCTGCATCAGCTTCTGTGACCGAATCTCATTTCGCATCAGAGACTCTGTACCTTGTGCCTTAATGGCCAAGTCACCCTGTGCTTTCGGGTCGTAGTCAAACTGCATGTTGAACGCAAACATTGCTTTGCCTAAAGGAGCAAGCAGGTAGTCATCAATATTTTTGACCACCGTCTTGATGTTCTGAGCGGCGGCACCCATCAGCATGGAGATACCGGAGGCTGTACGGCCTACGCCCATGATGCCTGTCTGGCCATGAGAGAATGACGGAATACCTGTAGACTCGTCTGCCAATTGGCGTGACTTATCAAACAGCATCATGTTCTCAGAAGATACGTTCTGGTACTTCGTAGAGAATAGGGCCTGACCCGGTGCACCACCCTGACGGCGGAATACCTTACCGGGGTAGACTGACAGATCTTGTCCGGGGACAAGCGAGGTCTCGTCTACTTCAAAGATTAGGTTTCCTGACAACATGGCGTTATCAACAGCCATCCGCATGAAGCCGTTCATCAAGGTCTGTGTATCTTCCATGTTTTCACCGACACCTACTCCAAAGAATGAGTAGGGGTTCAGTTCATAGGGCACACAGTAGAATGGGATACGAGTTGGCTTAAATGGGTTCAAGACAAGACGTAAGATGTTGTCACCACAGATCCAAGCGTTAACCTGAATTTGATCGACACCTTTTAACTCTTTGTCGAGTTCTAGGCCAGCTTCTTCTGCAAGCTCACGGTCAATGACACCCCAGTACTCTAGTACTTCCCAACGGTAGATTGTCTGACGGTAGCTTGTATCGTCAATTACATCTTCCCAGTACTCGTTCTGGTAGTTAGGGCCTTGGTCAATGGCACGTTCAACTGCTTCGTCTCTGAAGAAAGGACGGTTTTTGAGTTGGCGCATGTCTGTGCGTGACATTCTGTGGCGATACACGGCATGCTCTGCGTCTTGCATGTTTGTTGCATCGGCATCGGGGTAGAAGTTCCAGATAGACACTGCCTCAATCTTAGGCATGGTCTTCATCATGGGGGTGTAGTTCCCCTCTGTATCCCACTTCGGGTATTCTACTTCGTGAGCGAATGGCCCTTTAATGATACCTGCACCAAACAGTGCCATCTCAAACGCAGTAAAGCGGAGATGCTTACTGGAGTCAGACTCTTCTAACTGATCATGGATTTTCTTTTCCATGTAGCGAGCCGCTTCAACGGCAGGCTCAAACACAGCGGCAGTTGGTGTATTACCGGGTCCAGCTTTAAGCTCACCCTCAACACCTGCAACATCATCTGCAATCGGGCCAAGGTCACGGGCAGTGACTGCGCCTTCAGGGACTTCACGTCCGTCGCCTGCATACCCTACGTTAAGTTCATCGTAGATGTCTTGTAGTGGTTCAGGGATAGCGGCATCGACGTGTACTTCATCTTTGATGCCTTCAGGGATCTTTGTTGGCTCAATGCCAATAGGAAACTTATTCCCTGCAAATAGTACGTCGGTTATCTGGCTATACGCCGCAAGCACTTTCGTCTTAGTAACCTTAATAAAGATCTGTGACTTTTCGGTTTCTGTAAACCGAGTGGTGTCATCATAAATACCACGGTAGTTTTTGTAAGCTCTTAACCAGCGTTCTTCATCTGACAAACGTTTGTCTTTGGCTCGGTTAAAGCGTTCCCGCACCATGCCAACAAATCCAGAATACTGGAAGTCGTCTTGCACATCATCGGAGTCCTCTAAGGCAAGAACTTCCGTGTCATCAAATTCTGGTTTATCTACTATTGCCATAATTTCTAATATCCAAATACCGGATCAAAAGGTTTCCAGTTCGTTTTATTTAAATTTGATTCAAAGTCAAATACACTTTTCGCTTTTGGGCGTGACATGATTCCGTAACGAATCGAATCGTAGGCGTGATCACTTGCGTAACGAGGATCAATATCGTCTGTGCCCTTTGGATCTGTTGGAATAACTTGCATATCAGCGATGATCTGCCTGCAGTTATCAAAGAACACAATGCCCGGTTGTTCTGTAAGATCGTCTACCTTAAGTAACTCGTGTAGCCTGTTCTTACCTGCAACACGAGAGCCACCTGTTCTGTCAGAAGGTCTCCAGCGACATCCTTCTGCAATCATTTCTTCTGCAATCGAAGGGCCTGTATGCCCACGGGAGTGCCACGTTGAGCTATCCAGTACCCCGTAACTGATCTTCTCACCTTGCTCTAGTTCTAAAACTTTTCTTGCTAATTCACGAGCAGTGTGTTTAGATACGTACAATTCCCTATAGACAACCAACATCTCATACGCTGGGTCTACAGCAAACCAATGCACAGCAGAGAAACTGCTATACCCAAAGTCACAAGATCTAAAGCGTCTCCATTCGTGTGGTATGTCGTAAGGTTCAACGACATGTCTCTTCAAATTAAACTCAGGGAATGCGGCACCATCAGCAATGGTCCAATCACCTTCAAGTAATTGCCTTCTTTGTTGTTCAGGCAAAGACAACAGGTTAGCTTCGTACATTCCATCCTGATACAGGTGTGGATTGTCTTTCAAAGTCGCAGGTATAAAGCGACGATGAAATAAAGGTTGACCTTCTTTAGAGTGCCCTTCAGGAAAGCGTAACGTTTCTTGTGTTTCTAAGTCTTGTGCAGGAAAAGGTTGATTGGGTGGTGACGGATCAATAAACATCCGCTTTACCCAACCATGACCTGAACCACCGGGGTTCGTCGTAGCTCGCATACATAAAGGCAAGCTCGGGTCTGTACTCCGCAAACGAGAACGCATATAGTCCCACGCAAAGGGCGTAGGGTGCTGTGTTAGCTCGTCAAAACCAATCCACGTAAATGCCTGACCCTGATAACGCAATACATCGTCTTCACGGTCAAGATACGTAAACCAAAGACGTGCTCCAGAAGGAAAAGTCCACTGTGACTTACGTTCTGACCAACGTGCACTCTTGTAGACCTTCGGATATAGCTCCTGAGCCTTCCATATAAGCTCTCTAAGCTCATCTGAGCGTCTGCGTAGTAGGAGACCATTAAAGTTAGGGTTTCCGACGTACCTGAGGGGATCTACGAGCAATGCGTAGGACTTTCCACCCCCTGCGGCACCCCCATAAAGCACTTCACGCTCTGGTGCGGCCAAAAACTCGGTCTGAGGACCGGGGTTTGGCTTAAAAATGATACTTTTTTGTTGTTCTGCTTCTTTTTCTTCTAAATTACGATCAATTTCGTGTTTAGAACGCAGTTTATTGTCTTTTGTGATCCATTCTTCTGGGTTTTGAGCCGCTTCTTGCGGTAAATCCCCTTTTTTGACTGCATCTTCGACTAGTAGCCTGCGTAACTCGGCCTCTTTCTCTCGCATTTCCTTGCGGAGTGCGTTTTTCTTGCGTTCCTTCTCAACTTCGTGCTTAGGACGCTCTAGAGACTTCGGGTGGTTCTTACCTGACAGGCCATGTTGCTTACGGCGTTGTGTTTCCCAGTGCGGTAGAAACTCAGATATCCACGCAAACTCATTGTTGATCTGCTGGTACGAGCACTTAGCCCCTGTGTGTGTAACCACATAGTCAGCGGCTTTGCGTAAGGACACACCATCTCGTACTGAACGAAGGGCACCGTATACGTGCTCTAGGTTTTCTTCGATGAGATGGTAGACAGCCTTACCGTCTTCTGAGTTGTACGCCGCACGATCGTAGAGATACGGACGATATGCTCGTCCTCTAGGGGAACGTACAACCTCTTTAGGGTATAGTTCGTTGACAAACGGGATGATCTCGTCATCCATGAAGTCATATAGAGATGACATAATTAGTCTTCAGCAGAGGACTCTTCTTTTTGGTCTTCTTGAGGGTTCTTAGGGGGTAAGATAAAGATGCCGCTACCGTCTGTAGTGACTTCCATCTTTTCTTTCTTGACGACACCAACACGGTCCAGTACTTCCTTGGCGGCCATGACTGCATTCTTTGCACCCAAGGCTGTAGGGTCATCCAGTACACCTGTAATGCCGAAAGCGGCTTGAGGGGCATGCGTCGCTAGGATATGCTCTGCGATCTGTACGAGTTCTTCTTGGAGTGACGGTACAACATCACGAGCATTGACACCCTCACCGTAACCGGCCATCTTAATTGCAGAACGGATGTTGCCTCGTGCAGGACCCGCCATTGCTTCTAAAAAAGCCAATTGCTTTTCTGTGTACGTCTTTTCTGGGTCTAAATACTTTGCCATTACCAGTCCTTGCAGGCCCAATACCGAGCCGTAAATTTATCTTTTGCTGTATCGCACTTGTGACGTGCTCTGAATGATTTTCGTGCGTCAGGGTTACTTGGACGATTCTTCATGTCCGGGTCACCGAAACGAATCAACTTAACTTCATCGTCTTTCTTAGCGAGCACTGCTTTTGCTTTAGGGCCGTCTGGAGTACGCTTTGGCTTGTTGTAGCCAGAGAAGGTTTCACCTCTGTACTTTAGCCGACCTGACGGTAAACGTTCTACATTCTTTGTTGTTGCCATATACTTTCTATCCACCTAATCCTTTGAGTACGCCATCACAGGAACGAAACCACTCAGGCGAATGATCACAGTTTTCGTATTCTGTGAAGTTGGGAGCACCGACTGTGTAGTGCAGTAATCTGGCTCTGTCGTTGTGCTCGTACTCTTCGACTAACCAATTCCACTCTAGGGGTAGCTCCCCAATCTGATCATCTTGTAACCACTCAAACCTGTGTAAGTATTTACCAGATTCTTTCTTTACTTTCTGTGGGGTCAAGATTTTGTTTGCTTCGTGGTTACAGTTCCACAAGATAACACTTGACCAATTCTTTCTTGGGTAGTCTTCGTTTTTATTGCCCAAGTACTTAACTGGGTGTTTGGTTTTGTAGTCGTGCTTTACGACACTGACTGCTTTGTCTTTGTCTGTGTACTGATGAAACAACTTAGTAATGTCATCTTGGACTACCATGTCACCGTCTACGAACAATGCATGGCCACGATACTTACATAAGCTAGGAACTAAAAAACGAGAGTAAATAAATGCATTGCTCCCGTCTGTATGTTGTTCGTTGTACTTGTCTTTAAGGTGATCAAGTGCCAGTGGAATAATCGACACTGGCTTTGTTGCATGATCAATTACAGATTGACAGAACGTATGGTATACAATCGACTCTCTACGGTCATAGCCTACAAATATTTTATAGGGCATGCTTACCGGTACTTCGCAGTTTTCTTAGCAATCTTCTTTGGTTGCTTGGCGACTTGCTTACCAGCTTTGGTTGCTTTCCGCTTGGCTCTGGTAGTAGCGGCATACTCTTTGTCCGAAAGACTCTTGATTGCTTTCTCTGGCAGGTAACGCTCGCCAGTGGCTTTTGACCCTTGAGTCGAGGGCTTGCCACTCTTGGTACGCCACTTCTGCTTGGTCCAATCCTTTAGGCTTTTCTGCGGCTTCTTCATGATTTGTATCCGCCGCCTTTGGCTTTATATTCCTTGGCCAGCATCTGTGCCTTTCTGGCTGACCATTGGCCGGGCTTACCGCCTTTACCTCCCGACTTAATCTTATTGAATAAGTTCTTTCGCATGGTTGGTTTGGTGTAGTTCCCAGCCTCATTGACTCGGCTCTTAGTTTTCTTTTTAGCTGGCATGGTTATCGTACCCCTGACTGCTCAGGTAAGAAGAATTCTTCGACAGTACAGAATGCATCCATAGCCGGTACACCTGATCCTGCAGTATCTGTCGTTTCTATCGTGATGTAATCACCCGGTTCTAAAACAATGAATGCCCCACCATCAAACTGTACAAACTCACCTTGAGCTAGGTTCTTACCACCAATGATGAAATACGAAGTAGTCTTTGATGCTCTGTACCATTGCACATTTACATCACTGGCATTGGCTGAGGCATTCGTAAAAAACAGCAGGTTCATGTGTGCCTTACAATTAGCTGGGCACGTGTATACAGTAACGGGACTATCGTCCGTAGAAACTGCTACTATTTCAGAACGTGTTCTGCTGTCTCTTGCGATAGTCACTTAGATTACTTCTTCTTCGCTTTGGTTGTGCCGCCACGCATCATTTTAGTTTTGGCCATGCCGCCTCGCTTCATGCCAGTTGCTGATTTCTGGCTTGAAGGTACAGATGCACCTGCATTGGCAGTTTGTGGACGCATGGTACCGGAAGTCATTCCTCCCATTGCCATCTTGGTTGTCTTCTTCTTTTTGGTAGCGGTCATTCCGCCACCACGCTTCTTAGTCATTGCACGAGGTTTCATTGCCATTGTGATATCTCTCTCTGAGTTGTCGTCTTTGTAATACGAGTTGTTCGTATTCTTCTTTAGGAAAGGCTTCGTAGTAGCCCTTGGTTTCAAGTACACGACTTTTGTCGTCTACATTGCTGAGTCGCTGTACAAACACCATACAGTATTCTTGTTCGATACTTGATTGCCATGTGGTGTCGTATAAGAAATCTAACTCTGCGTCTTCTGCTCCGTAGTCAGGATGAAAACACATAAAGTACAAATCTTGTTTAGCCCCTAAGATGTTGAGGGCTTCTATGCTCTTCTGTAAACTGTCTGCATCTGGTAATGCGTACGAAGCAACAACTACAAGTTCTAAGGTATCATTTAAAACTTTGTACGCATTCTTGACTGCTGTAACGACAAAGTCATTGTGTGCTTCTATGACTTCTACTTTGTTATTTAGCCATGCCTTCCTTGCGTACGGACATGGCGGTAATCCTTTGAGATGCGGACTTGGTACTTCTAATACGTGCTTTGACCAATCCCGTAAGTCATCTTCTATCGTTGTTAACGTCATTGTGATATAGACTAGCACTCATAAGAATCTAATAATAAAGGGGCAGTGGTGGCCTGCATTGCACAGGCTACTCAAAGGAGCACAACCTCTGTCTTGATAGAGGGAGAGCACATAAGGCCCTTTATGCACCACTACAAGATGGTATCCGCTGTGAAGCTCTAGTTATGGAGTTATATATACTATAGAGTGAAAGTCCTTAGCGGATGTCCTTCCATATATTGAGCGGTATACGAAAAGATCAATTAATGTCAACACCTAATTCTTCTTTTACTAAAATTTTTATTTCTTGCATTGTAAAAAGTCTGTCTGGGAACTGAGCTTCTAGGGCGGCACGAATGTAGAACATATCACTGTGGGGTACAGCTTGTACGTTCGGGGAGTGTCCCATTAACAACTTCTTGATGTAGTTGTCTAGGTACCATTCACTTTCTGGCCGTCTACGATCTACGTCGTCTATGTAATTAGTCATGCTAGTACGGTATGGGGAAGTCATACTCGATTATATCCTTACTGCTTGTATAGAGTGTGTTTATGCTATGTCTCCTACTCATAGATAAATACTATAGTACAAATAGTAAATAAATGCAACTGGGGGTATTGACTTTTGAGAGAAAAAGATTATAACTAGGTATTGCCGAAACCGGTAATTAAAATACCTTCCAGCCTCTACACCTATAATATCCCTCCTTATTATAATCTTGTACGCAATAAGCTATTGCCGAAGGCCTATTTATAATCTAGTACGCAATGTACTTTAATGTGCTTACGCAAACTTGTTTTGCGCATAGAGCTTATGTCCTGTACGCAATGACTATATTTCTACTTATGGTCACAAAACTACCCTAAATCTTGATAATAACTTGACACCCTTAAATTCCTATCCGTTGTATATGTGGTATACACTATCCCTATACCCCTACCTGTCACATACCTCCCCCCTCCCCCACTATAGAAAAACTTACAGTATAGCATAGATCAAACTGCTGTGTCTATTAGACATTAGTATTATGTGCTTGTTTTTTAGTAAATCTTTTAGTTTACCATAAAAAAAGTATGTGTGTCAATACGACTTTAGTCTAATGTGTAAAAATACAGTACCCAATAGAAATTTACAGATAGTATCCATCCCAAGTATACACCCCATATCTAGCATTGGTCAATGATACTTTAGTCTAATACTACCGATAGATAAAATTAATCGATATCTAGGAATAAGAATAAAATTACAACTGTGTTTGTGGTGTTAATTGTGTGTACGATATCCAATGCTACCAAAACTATATCTGCATATTAGACCAAAGTATAATATACAAACCCCATCCAAAATGAGATTATAATCATGTAGACAAACAGAGAGGAACTACAAAATGACAAACGAAAGACAGACATTGTTAGACGAATTGGCAAAAGTTCAAAACATGCCACAAAATCAAGACAGAGACATAATGACCATCGCTGGAATGATGGACAACGAAGAAATCAAAAAGCACATAGAGCGCAACAAGTAAACCAAACCAAAGAGGAAACACAAAATGAAAGCACAAACAATCGAAAAAAATGCACAAAGAGTCGCCAACAATTTTATGGAATCTTATGAGGATTCAAAATTTGATCGGGAACAATTTAAAGCAATGAGCATGCAAACTTGCATCGGTTTGTGGAACTTGGATTATCCAACATCGCACAAGGTGACAGACCGGATTGTTGAAATCCTAGATGAAAACGATTTCCTGTATTAAGATATAAACAAATCAAACCACAAGGGGCCGACAGGCCCCAAACCTAAAAGGGGACACACAATGGCAAAGTATCAGCAAATCACTAAAGAACAAGTAGTAAAGTTTATCGGTAAAAAGAGACTCGCAAAATTAGAGGAATTGGATGTGTACATGGTTTGTGGGGTGATTCCATGCATTGATGCTATGTCCTATGAGGAATGGGTAGACGACGACAACAGCCATACTTTCGTTTTCGAGGGGCACACACAAGACGAAACACCCAAAGAAATGATGGTATCGTTTAGATACTGGTTAGACACTCTGTCAAACCAAACATAAAAGGGGAAACACAATGGACAAAATAAACTTAGCAGATGCATTGATTGGCTTTGCTTTGGGAATGGCCGTAATGCATATAATTTATGTATTCACTATTTAAGCACACAAAGCAACACACAAAAAGATAGGGGAGCAATGCGCTCCCCCCTTTTATTTTATTTCCCCCATTGATTAAATCATCAATACAAGATACCAAAGAAAAACAATCTTAAACAATCCAGAAAGTATCGGCAGATATATTTTGTACATTAACGACACTCCCGAATTTCTTGGAGTGCTTCAAAGATACCCATGGGATCGCTGTATATTGATGCTCTCGCATTATCACCCCACCAATAGCCTCTGACCTCACCCTTACCATCATTCCAAATATCAACCCAAATATTGGGGCCGCCATATGCTACAAGGATCTCTACCTTGAGCAATTCGTTTTCGCTGTCTACAAGATACCGGAAGTCGTATGCATCTTGGATATAATGCCAGCCGCTAATGGTATCGCCTATTTCGTAGCCGTATTCGTATACTTCGAAATCTTCGATGGTATCCTTGGTTACTTCAATTCCATTTGTAATGTTGTCCGCAATCTGCTGAACATGATCCGCTAGTCTGTCGTGTTCTGTTTGTACTGCTTGTGCGCTCATTATTCTGTTTCCTCTGTTTCTAAGAATTAAGCCATTGATTAAAAGTTTTTAACGTTGAATCGTCTGACCAACAAGATAAATATATTTCATACCGATTCAATAAAGATTCTGGGGGATTGCCCGCCAGAGCTTCCGAAAGATATTGAATAGCTAGTTTGCTCATTTTGTTTGCTCCTCTATTTGTATTTCACAATCTAAAATGTGATCGTCCCATATAGTTTCTGAGGCCTCATTGTATGCCTGTTCCTCATTTTCTGCTGTTACAGTAAACGAATGGTAAACTTTCACATATACCTGATACTCTTTTTCCATGGTGTGATCCTTTAATAGTTACTATGACACTGCAAAAATTCGTCAAAATCTGCCATGAAATCCTCGAATCCTTTATTGCAGATATCGTCGTACGCCATACCATCCAACGACTCCGCATCGTATCGCATGACGGTTGACCGGCCGGTTAGATTGTTTTTAATGGATACGCAACGATCCATTGTACCATCGTCGTACATATCTACATCGAAAAATAGTGTCGTTCCCATAATCATTGTGCTATTTCCTCTGTTGTGTTTTCCCCGATAAATTCTAACACTTCATCAAGTGTTGCATTTTTCTTGTAATATAAAAATATATCATCGCTTACAAACATTCGGAGCGTCTCTGTATCCATGCTATCCACAAACACACTGACAGCATGGATTAAATCGTCATTTGTATATTCTTGGTCATTCATGAATAAAATTCCCCATTCTCTAAAAATTCGTATTCATTAATAGCACAATGATCTGCACAATTTTCCAAAGAATAATAATAATCCACATCATGCACTACACAAGAAAAGAAAGCCCCTACGCACTCTGTCAGTACGTCACCGACAGAATCCTTGCGGTTTGTATCTGCTATAAATACCCGAATCGGTCTTAACAATGTTTCGTCTAAACAGTATCCGGTCAATGGACAGTTTAGATCGTAGATAATTTTGCTCTGGCGTTTGAACCATTCACGAGCAACATCCCCATCTATATTGAAATAGTATTCCGGAAACGATTCGTTATGCTCCGCCATCATCGAATCATAGCGCCAATGGTAGACGCTAAAATCGAACAAATCTGTAAACGCTTTCAGACAATCCATGTTTTCATCATGCCATGGATATTCAGTGCTAGCCCAGAAATTGTCTAACACATGTTCTTGTGCTGTCTCTGACAATTCATCGAATGTATATACTTTGGTTTCTACAGTACGCATTATTTGTCCCCCATGTTGTTTCGTTTATGCTCATAGTATTCTGGCTCATTCAAATCAAAACCACACACCCACGCAAAGAAACCGCCAACACACATGCAAAGCATGAAAGACAGAATCCCCAATAATAGTAGAAAGATATTTTGCTCCATTTGTAGTTCCTCTTTTTTGCTATGACTACAGGGGAAACATTACACAACGACAAAACAGCCAGCAATTAGACTTTAGTCTAATCCGGTTGGTTGATTTTTTTTTTTTTTTTTTTTTTTTTTATAAAACCAAAAAATAATTATTTATTTTCATATAATTTTACAGTGGAGAAAAAAGAAAAAGATAAAAAGGATGAAACCCATGAAGCATCACTGATTGATTCATTCATGGATATGTATCAGAAAAGGGATCAGGTCTAAAGTATAAAACATGAAGGCGACACGTCTCGGTTATAGGGCTTCTACCATTTTGAGAAATCATTTAAGCGACACGTCGTCTTTATACTTTTCTTCCCACTGTGAGATTGTCAGTAGTTAAATCATTACTGTTGTGCTTTCTAAAAAAAAAAAAAAAAAAAAAAAAAAATTACCACACTGTTTTTATATAAATTAAAAAAAAAAAAAAAAAAAAAAAAGAAAAATTATCATAATTTAGAAATTAAAAGAAAAAGAA
>Ga0102945_1000217_pt1 | contig 18239 bp, 40 predicted proteins | sample SalPonred_H2O_MG_FD_78207 | JGI IMG/M metagenome (GOLD analysis project Ga0102945, IMG submission 78207) | Salt pond water microbial communities from South San Francisco under conditions of wetland restoration - Salt Pond MetaG R2_restored_H2O_MG ...
TCCCTGCTAAGGAGTTGAAGAGTGAAAGTTCTTCCCTGGGTTCGAATCCCAGTCCATCCGCCAACTTTTTATTTGCTATCTTGGTTTTTAAATGTTATAAATAACTATAAATAACGGAGAGACGCATGAAAAACCTAACACACCAAAAAGTTTCTGTTAACCGTTTTAAATATCAAATTGCCCGGTGCCCTTACTTTCGCCAAGGGTACGAAGATGCGCTTAAGAGTCGTGATTTTGACTACGCAATATCGAATCGTGCAGATTCATCAAGGTATGAGCGAGGTCGCGCCTTTGCTTGCTTTTGTAAAGTAACTAAACAGCCTCGTACCCAGTGGCGAAAAAATATTATGGCTAAAACAGCCCAAGATCGTGTAATCTCAGCCTATGTTCAGGGCTATATAATTTAAAAAAAAGCAATAATGACTAAATTAACAAAGTATATTTTTATTAAAAACATCACTAAGTGCAGCAAGTATTGCTTTGGCATTTTAGAGGGTTATGTCTGATAGTGTATTTATATTTATCAGCCAATACACCCTCCAAGCAATATGCTTAGGAGGTTTTTTTGCGCCCTTAGCTCAGCTGGTTAGAGCGTCCGACTTTTAATCGGAAGGTCCAGAGTTCGAATCTCTGAGGGCACACCATAGTTTTGATGATACACTCTAGGGTGACATGTAGCGGAATAGGTTTGTTCTGTGAGGGTTTGAATTCCTTAGTTTGCGACACAAACATATAGACTTTCTAGAGGTCTGAGTGTATCTTCTAAGTGATGGAAAGAGGTAACATGAATAAACAAGAATTTGAAGCATTGCGTTGTGAAGATCAACGACTTGCTAAAGAAGCATATCTTGATGGATTTAAGGCTGCTATGACAACAGTAGAATCATATAGACTTCGCACTGGTTCAGAAATCGTTGACAGAGCGTCTGATTCTACTGTTAAACAAATCACTTCGGTTCTTGAAGCTAATTTGAACAGAATGAAATAATGTACACGGGGCCGGATGGAAAGGCACCTGACTGCAAATCAGAGGTACCGAAAGGTAGCGTGTTCGATTCACGCCGTGTACTCCAAATATTAATGTCCTATAGCTCAGATGGCAAGAGCGCAGAGCTGATAACTCTGAGGTCGAGTGTTCGAGTCACTCTAGGACAACCAGTAATGGGGAGGTAAAGCGGATAGTTTCCGCAGCGAGTCTGTAAAACTCGTCTTTGACCGGGAGTGGAGCGTAACCACACTTCCCCACCATAAAATGTACACGCAGCTCAGTCTGGCAGAGCAGCTAGTGCTGTATCGTATACACAAGAAGGAAATGAGAGATGACACGTAAATATCTAGTGTTTTTAGACATTGACGGTGTTTTTACCTCGTCTCGTGTCCACTATGCGCACAATGCCAGCTATGAAATGTGGCATCGTTTTGATCCAGTCGCAGTTGATTTTATGAATCGTATACATGATCGTTACGCAGTTGAGTTCGTTCTGATATCAACTTGGAAGAATTATCTACGTAATGACGATAACAATATAGCGCACTGGGTACGTGCAGCGTTTGGCAATTCTGGATTCAGAGGTACTTTTGCAAAAATGTGGAAAACTGACCCAGATAATCTATGGGTGAATAAGCCTTCACGTTATAATCGTAGCCACGAGATACGTGATTACCTTGAAGATTATGGCCAAGACATTAAAGACTATATCATTTTTGATGATAACGACTATGGGTTTGAATTGATTTTGGGTAAGAAACGTTGGATACATACCGATCCGGAAAATGGATTGCTGTATAAGCATATGAAAAGGGCCCAAAGTATTATGGGTCAATGGCAAGAAAGGTAAAACGATGGATAAAGCATTTGAAATTACAACTGACTTGCTAATGAGTAAAGAGGTCTGTACGAAGGTCTCATAAGCCTTTAGGGATAGTTCGAGTCTATCTTCTACTACCAAACAATGGCCCCATAGATTATGGGTTAGATCGCTGCCCTTTCAAGGCGGAGAACCGGGTTCGAGTCCCGGTGGGGCTACCAATTACTTCCGTAGCTCAACTGGAAGAGCACTAGATTACGAATCTAGGTGTTGCAGGTTCGAGTCCTGCCGGGAGTTCCAAGTTGAAGCAAGACAACTGTGTGAGAACAGGTCTGTCGGGGTGTCATGCCCTTTATAAACAATCGCTAGGTTCAGTGGGTAGGCTAATCGTGATCTCACCTCGAGAGGTTATTGCTGCACTGTTCGGGGTGGCGAAACTCTTTTTCGCTGGTTGTTTACATGGCGGTTTATGTCTTGTTTCTTTTATACTATCCCTAACCTTCGACTTTTTGTTTTTTCTTGTTTTACAGTTTATTTACTTATATAATAGACATATAATACAGGAGATACAAAATGGCAACCGCTTTCAATATTATCAAATCTATGACTAAGCGTGGCAACGTTATTATTGGCTCTGGATGCTATGCAGCAGCTCTTGAATCGCTATCCCATATGGATCGCATCATTAAGATTGGTAATAACCTTAATGATCCTTGGCTTTGTTACTATAAAGAGATTATCGAACCAAATCAAGATAATCCGTGTGTTCCTAAGATATTTTCTCTCAATATTCAGGACAATGACTCATACTATGTGTGTATAATGGAACGGTTGGTAGCAAGCTCTTACCTGTCAGGAGATGTTTTTAAAGCAAAGTCAGCTATTAGAGACTATATTATAGGCAGTATAGATCGCAATCAGTGGTTAGATATTATTGTAAATTTCCCAAAACTTGTACCTCATCCAGGATATATGCTACAGATTATGGACAAAATTAGAGATCGTAGTGACTTAGATGACGAGTGCGAGTATGATGACTACGATGATCAGTGGAATGTTCGTAGAGTTGATCTTCATACTGATAATATTTTACAGCGCAAAAACGGCCAGCTTGTAATCACTGATCCATGGTGTAACTCTGAAGATCTTATGGCTGAACTATTAGATGTCTCGCATTGGGTCGATGAACATATTAACAGTTACAGTATAATATAAATCATAAATATTAAGTGGGTTAGACGCCAGAAATAGTCTCGCGAGGAGTCAACGGTCAGCTCCTCACCTACACACAACACAGGAGAACAAATATGAAAATGTTTATTAATTACTTTCAAAGTGCTAAAAAAAGCATGACTAACCGAGTCATTCAAGACTCAGAGTTAAACTCAATGGCTCACAAATACATAGACGCTCAGACTCAGTTTGCAACCATGCTACTTGATAATTCTGAAGGCATGATGAAATATACTTTTGATAAAATGACACAAGGAGATAAAAAATGAGCAGTAAGACCCCTTTTGAACTTCGCTCTGATATGCTTGAACTAGCTAAAGAGTACATGGATAAGCAGATTGAAATGAATACTGAGTATGCAGAAAAAATGAAAAAACTCGGTACTATCAAGTCTGAGGACTATACGAAAGCTTTTACTCCTTATACTTTTGAAGATATGATGAAAAAAGCTCAAGAGATGTACTCTTTTGTGTGCAATAAACATTAATATTTATTACTACAGGATAAATTATGTTCTATAGGTATTCAATTCATAAAATGAGTGACATATTTGATGAGATACCCTACGAAAAGCGAGAGTGGTGGGTTTTAGCTAGTAAGCACGCTTCTAAAGAAGAAGCGCTAGAGTGGCATGAGGCGCATAAGCACGAAGGTTATAGTTATAAACTAGTAAGTAGCAATAGGACACTAAAAGACTGCTTTTATCCCCGAGCAGAAGTAAAAAAACGAACTCAAACAGCTCAGCTTCTTAAATCTTTAAACTATGGTAGTTACTAGTAATATTAGTTTCCGACTTAGTGTTAGTGGTTAGCACGAAAGATTGTGGATCTTTTAGGTCTGGTTCGAGTCCAGAAGTCGGGACCAATAAAAGGAGAACATTATGTTTTGGTACGTAAAAGAAGAAACTTGGGGCCATAGTAACTTATATGGCCCTTTTGACTCTGAAGTACAAGCTACAGAATATAAAAAGCATCTTCCTGCTATTAGGTGTATTTATACAATCTTTAGCTGTAAAGAACTACTTCAGCTTTCATAGTTTAATTTACTTTGTGTAATAGTGCATAGTAAAGTAATATATCTATTGACTTAGTTGCTATTTTTTTGTTATTATAGTATATAAACTGCTCTTGTAGCTCAATTGGTTAGAGCTACCCGCTCATAACGGGTAGGTTGGGGGTTCGAGTCCCTCCAGGAGCACCAAAATACCTCAATAAAGAAAAACAACTCTATTTTGTGTTTGCTATACACTTAATAGTGTGGTATCTTGTAATAAGGAAAATATAATGATAGTAGAGAGAGTATCTCCCTTTACTGGGGAAATTCGTAAAAAAGACTTGCCTATCACACAAGAACAATTAGATAGTTGGAGGTCGGGTTCTTTAATACAAAAGGCTTTCCCCCATCTTAATGATAGTGATAGAGAGTTTATACTTACAGGAATTAGTGACGATGAGTGGGATGAAATGTTTAAAGAGTAATGTAAAGTATTATGAAGCAGGCAGGGCTAAAACCCCAAAATCACTCTAGTGGTGTATACTGGGTAAGGGCTAGTAGAGACAATCAAGGCCCTCAAGAGCGACAAAACTTAAATATACTACTATGGACTTTAATACTACTTATTAACTTCGTACTATTATTGCTAGAGGTAGTAAAAAAAGTATTCTCTTTAAAACGTGAATAAAAGGTTAGTTTCAGCAAACAATTAGCTTAGCTCATAGGTAGAGCAATTGACTTGTAATCAATCGGTAGCGGGTTCGATCCCCGTAGCAAAACACCTAACCTGAATATTGAAACCATAGGTTGGTTTCAGCAAATAAACCTCGGGAATGGTTCCCAATTTGTATATAAAACAAACTTAGCGGTTCGAATCCGTAAATCCAACCTGAAAAAAGGAATATACTATGTCTTTTAAGACTGCAGCAGTAAACTATATTAATGAAACTCCTACTCGTACTACCAACGGTATGAAAGCTCGTAAGACTTCTGCGTCTGCGGTGCTAGACTTCTTTGGTAAAGCAGGGTCTAGTCGTGGTACGTCTCTTATAAAAGAGTTTCAAGCAGCTCTTGCTGATAATGAAGATCTAGCAATACGCGCTCTTCTATGGACTCGGGATATTCGTTCCGGGGCAGGAGAGCGTAAACAGTTTCGTGATCTGCTTGTTGCTCTTGAGTCTGCTAACCCTAGTCTTGCTGGCCGTCTAATGCACAAGATTCCGTTCCTTGGTCGTTGGGACGATCTATTTACATATGCAGACCCAATCAACCGTCGTAAGGCGCTTGAGATGTATGCAGACGCTCTTCGTAACGGTGACGGTCTTGCTGCCAAGTGGGCTCCTCGCGAGAAGTCCAGTAAAAGAGCAATTGCACGTGAACTTTGTACGTTCATGAAAATGAATCCTCGTGAGTACCGTAAAATGCTCTCAGCTCTGACCAGCGTCGTAGAGTCTCAGATGTGCGCTAAGAGGTGGGAAAGCATTAACTTCTCGCACGTTCCTTCACTAGCCTCTGCTCGTTATCAAAAGGCTTTTGGGCGTAATGCAGGAGAGGCTTATAGCGCGTACCTTCGTGAACTTCAAAAGCCTGAATCTGAACGTAGCTCTAAGGTTAAGATCAATGCATCTGCGGTATACCCATATGATGTTGTGAAGTCTGTTGTGAAGGGTAATGCAGCTGTTGCTAACGAACAATGGAAGGCTCTGCCTAACTACGTTGGCGACGCTCGTATCATGCCGATGGTTGACGTTTCCGGTTCCATGGGTAGCATCCGCTACTCTTACGGGGGCAAGGGTTATGTTCAGCCAATTGACGTGGCAATCTCTCTGGGTCTATATCTATCTGAGAAGAACACCTCTGATTTTAAGGACATGTTCCTTACTTTCAGCGGTAGGCCAAATCTTGAAGTTCTGACGGGTACTCTGTCACAGCGTGTTGCTCAACTCGAGAAGACACGCTGGAGTATGAATACTAATCTTCACGTGGCATTCGAAGAAATTCTTCGTGTTGCTGTGAAGGGTAATGTTGCTCAAGTAGATATGCCTGAAATGTTGCTCATCCTCTCGGATATGCAATTTGATTCTTGCACTCGCTTCGATGACTCTGCACAAGAGATGATCAAGCGTAAGTATGCTAAAGCAGGTTACGAAGTTCCTAAGATCGTTTTCTGGAACCTATCTCCATACGGTCGCGACAATACCCCCGTTCGATTCGACGATCGAGGTGTATGTCACGTATCTGGCTTCAGCCCGGCGATCATGAAGGCAGTTCTTTCTGTGAAGGAACTAGAAGACTTCACTCCCTTTAATGTAATGTGCAAGACTCTCATGTCTGATCGTTACGACTACTAATCAGTTAGGCCTTCGGGCCTAATCTTTGGATCATTACAGCAACAAAAAGCTAGGAGCACGTGTTTGTGGTGTTCGAGTCCCACCGCCCCGACCATGACGGGGTGTAGGCAAATCGGTAAAGCCGCGTATAAAAGCAAAAAGTTGATCCAGTAAACAAAATACCCTTCAACTCTAATAACGGTTTAACATATGAAATTTATCGACGTATTAAAAGCTACAGAAGATTTAGAGGCTGTGGTTCTAGTATGTGGAGGTAGAGCATATGGTAAAGGCGTTAATAGTTTAGTAGAACGTAAAAGATTAAATAAAGTTTTGAGCACTGTATTGCATATGTGTACCTCTGAGGATAAACTATTACGGTTAGTTCACGGAGGCGCCGAAGGCGCCGACATCTTAGCAGCTAAGTGGGCAGATATTAATAATGTACCTGCTACTGAATATAAAGCAGATTGGACTGCTCATGGAAAAAGTGCGGGACCAATTAGAAATTTACAAATGCTAAGAGAATCTAACCCACATTTTGGCATAGCATTTCCAGGGGGCAAAGGTACTTCACACATGAAAGATTTACTTGTCAAACATAGTGTTCCACATTATAATGTGATGTTCTAGAGTAACAAAAAGGAAAACACTATGATACCGCAAGAACCAGCAACAGGTATTCTGAAACAGGGTGACTTTGGGCTTGCAAAGTTCTACTATGTGCAGTGTGATTGTGGCAATGACGACTGCGCTCACACAGTCGAAGTGGAAGCAGATGATATGCACGTACAGGTACACCTCCACTCGAATCATCATACTAAGTGGTGGAGTAAAACTCGCTGGAAGCAGATCTGGCAGATTCTCACTCGTGGCTATGCTGAAATGCAGACAACACTCGTTTTGGACGAACAGTCTGTTCTCAACTACTCAAATGTACTTCAATCTGCTATGATCGATGTGAAAAACTTCCGAGATGAAAGGATCAAAAATGAGCGATGATATTAAACAAGACCTCGAGAAGATTTTAAAAAAACTAGACAAGCTTGAGGACATTATAAACCGCCCCCACGATCCTTATATCTATCAGGGAGATACCTCTCTTCAACCATATTGCCCTTCAAAGTCAATTACATGTTCTAAGTGCAGCATGACTTTTGAAGACACATCGGGTTATTACTGCTCAGAAAATGACTGTCCAACTTTTACGAAAGTAATCTAAAATGCGTGTTAAAATTAACCCCTATACTTCCTGGTTTGGTCCTTATCAGTTAGCAGAAGTGCTAATGTTTTGGGTACCTAAAGAAAAAGATGAGCACGGATTTCCTTACACCGCAGATCGTGTACATAAGTTTGGGGATTGGCTAGCTTATGGTGCTGTGCAGCCTAAGCTAGCAATAGGTGAAGAACGAGACCTGTTTGGCGGAAACAGAAAAGAAACGCTTCTTTATCGTTTTCTAAGCTGGGTAAACTCTAAAAAGAATCGAACTGTATATGTTCGAATAGACCCATGGGATACGTGGAGCATGGATGATACATTAGGATATATAATTCGTCCTATGCTGTATCAGCTAAAAGAGACTAAACACGGATCTCCTTCTGTAGACGATGAAGATGTTCCTGAGAATCTACGTAGCACTGCTGCTCCTCCAAAAGAAAATGACTACGATATTGACGATAACCATCATGCTCGCTGGGATTGGGTTATGAGTGAAATGATTTTTGCTTTTGACAGCCTTAGTGGGGGCCCTAACGAAGAGTGGGAGTCTCAGTTTACCACAGGTGATTATGACTTTCGCTTTAAAAAGATTGACGAAGACGGCACTAGTGAGATGGTTAAAGGCCCTAATCATACTGCAGAGACCGACTGGGATGCTCGTAAGGCATATGCAAAGCGCATAGAAAATGGTTTTCGACTGTTTGGTAAGTACTATCAGGGCCTATGGGACTAATCTAGGATATAACATGAAAAACTTAGTAAAGAAAAGCGACTGGGTAAGTCTAACACCTAAAACAAAACTAGGTAACTTACGTATTGAGATAAATGGTAATCTATGGGAAGTCAGAGAGGTAGAAGAAGATAAAATGCTATTGAAATCTGCTAACCGTACTTTTGGGCCTAAAAATAAAAAAACATACGACGGTATGTGGATTTGGCTAGAAGATGACCCTAATTTCGAATGGAGCTAATTTAGTAGGTACGAAAGTGCCTACTTTTACTACGTTAAAAGTTACAAAATCTGTACCTCAGATACTATCAAGTGATACTTTTTTTAGTAATAAAAGAGTAGTTATGTTCAGTGTGCCAGGAGCTTTTACTCCTACATGCTCTACTAGACAACTACCCGACTTTATTACTTCTTCAGAGAGTATTTTGAACTGTAATATCGATAATATATATTGTCTATCAGTTAACGATACCTATGTTCTTAATGCTTGGTTTACAGCTAATAAGGTAAAAAACATAGACTATATACCAGACCCTACAGGAGAGTTTACTGAAAGATTAGGGATGCTTGTAGAAAAAAGTAACTTAGGCTTAGGAAAAAGATCCTGGCGTTATGCTATGGTTGTTAACAATAAAACTATAGAGCAAGTATTTTTAGAGCCAGGTATTAGTAATAATATTGAAAAAGACCCATATTTTACTAGTTCTCCTAGTAATATTTTAGATTACTTACATAGAGTACTAAAACATATATAAAATAAAAACATATAGCCTATTACCTATAGGCATAACTTACGGATAAATTATGAAAATTATAAATTTAAACTTGTATAAAAATTTTGTAGAACAAGTTACTAGCGACCCTTCAAGTAATTTAGAGTCTCTAGTAGAAGAACTAAATAAACTGAACAAAGAAGTTAATGTAGCCCTGCTGATGACAGGAGCGATAGGCATAGCTAGCGAAGGAGGAGAGTTTGCAGAAATTGTTAAAAAATGCGTATTCCAAGGTAAACCTATGGATCATGATACACAGTTCCATATTAAACGAGAACTTGGCGACATTATTTGGTACTGGATCAATAGCTGTAGGGCACTTAATTTGGACCCTAATGAAGTAATACAAGAAAACATTGATAAGTTAGAGTCTAGGTACCCTGGGGGCTCGTTTAATGCTTGGCATAGTGAAAACAGGCAAGAAGGAGATCTGTAATGTCAGGTCATTATATAAGTGTTAACGACCATAAAATATTTGGATATTCTAGGTATTTACAGTTTTATAATGAGATAGTAAACAACTCAGAAGATGGTGCTTTATTTGTTGAGGTAGGCAGCTTTTTAGGGCAAAGTACTGCCGCTATGGGTAAGTTTATAAAAGATAGTGGCAAGAATATTGATTTTCATGCAGTCGATATATTTGAACTATCTGACTTTAGTGATGAGCCTCACTACGATGCTGTAAAAAAGCATGGAGGCGACTTCTTATCTACTTTTATTAATAATATCAAACTAGCGGGGGTAGCAGAGTATATAACTCCTGTAAAAGCAAAATCTACAGAAGCGGCTGAACAATATGCAGATCGTTCTATATCATTTTTAATGATCGATGCATCTCATGCTTATGAAGACGTTGTAGAAGACATAGAAGTTTGGTACCCTAAAATTAAGCTAGGAGGGATAATCTCTGGAGATGACTATGACTTTGAAGAGGTAGAAAAAGCAGTAAAAGACAGTTGCGGTAATGTAAATGTTTTTCTTAACACCACTTGGTGGTTTAGGAAGTCTTTCTTAACTCTAGAAGAGCATAAGGTGTCTTAACAATGAAAGTTGGTTTTGTGGCTTCGTCATTTGACCTATTACATGCGGGACATATACAGATGTTGCGTGAAGCAAAAGGACAGTGTGACTATTTAATTTGTGGGCTGCAAATAGAGCCTACAATAGATAGGCCAGAAAAAAACTCACCAGTTCAAACTATTGTAGAACGCTATACCCAACTTAAAGGTGTTCGTTATGTAGATGAAATTGTTCCTTACTCTAGAGAATCTGATCTAGAAGACATATTAGCTATGTACCATATAGATATTAGAATACTAGGAGAAGAGTACCGAGAGAAAGATTTTACAGGTAAGGATATTTGTAAAAAACGAGGTATTCAACTATACTTTAATAAGCGAGATCACCGTTTCTCCTCTAGTGATTTGCGTAAACGAGTAGCAGAAAGAGAAAGCAATGGGTAAACATATCAAAACTCAAATAGACTATAATATGATTGAACAGTTAGCAAAGGAAGTATTTAAGTTAGACCCTACTAATGCTGTTCTTGCTAAATTTTTAAAAATGGATAATTTTGAAGGGTCGGAGCTGCGTAAGTCTTTAAAAAGGTAATACGCTCAGTAGTTATTGTCACTCTATCACGTATTAAGTAACCTAAAGTTTATAGATTACATTTGCAACATAGTGTAGTTTATTGTATATTATAATTATAGTCTATTAAATTAGGAGAATAATAGTATGGCTACTAAAAAAGGCGGAAAAAGTAAGGGATATGTATCTGCAGGAGTACACTCAAATGTATCAAAAAGTGTACGTAAAGCAATGAGACGAGATTATCTTGATAGCGGACAACGTCTGGCTAATCAAAGAAAAGCTTTTTCTCTCGGTAAGAAAGTTATGGTAACTATCGAAAACCCTAATAAAGAAGAAACAAATAAAAGATTTATTAAGGTTCCGGGATCTCAGGTATGGGGAGGTAAAAAGTAAGTGGCTGTATCTTCTGCTCACAAAACTAACATGGAACAAAAAGCAAAGAACTATATCTGTAAAGCTATAGAGGTTGTTAGAGAGCTTCCTGAGTATGAAGGTTTTAACCTAGCTAGTACAATACTAGATTGGTCTCCTAGGAGGGTATCATCTAGAGGGGGATGGTATCCTAATAGAGGGGGAGCAGGTATTAGTATTGCTATGAGAATCGTAGCATCTAATACCTGTAACTCTCAAGTTATAAGAGTATATGAGTATAAGTCTTTTGACCAAGATGCTTACATAGGAGGTTTCTATACTAAGAAACCAGAGCTAAAACTATTTATGCACTGTATTCATGAGGTAGCTCATGCTGCTCAATACTGGGGTAAATATCACCTAAATTTAGATCCAGGTAAGCCTCATGGTGATGTATGGAAAAGAATATATAAACATCTAAGAGTTCGTACTCTAAATAACTATATTGAGCCTCAAGAAGAGCTAGGTACTGAGTATAAAAAAATTATTACCTCTATAGACAGAAATTATTTCAAAAGAGCAGCTTCTAAAGCATAATATTTGCTATCCTCTAAGTTTTTTGCTATAGTATAACAAAGGAGTTATTACTATGGTAAATAAATTTATACTATCAAAAACACAGCTAGCTCAATTACTAAAAGGTAACGATCATATTGACGAGTGGTACTCCGCTATGGAAGTTCTTCTTCCTAAATATGACATAAATACCCCTAAAAGAGTAGCTGCTTTTATATCCCAGTGCGCGCATGAAAGTCTTAATTTCACCGTACTAGAAGAAAATCTAAACTACAGCACTTCTGCGTTGTTAAGAGTATTTCCTAAGTACTTTAGAGGTAGAGACCCTTCTGCCTACGCTAGAAAGCCTGAAGCTATAGCTAATGTAGTCTATTCTAATAGAATGGGCAACAGATCAGAGAAAAGCGGAGATGGATGGACTTTTAGGGGTAGAGGCGTAATACAATTAACAGGATCTAACAACTATCATGCTTTTTCTAAGTATATAGGAAAATCTATTCAAGATACTATTAGGTACTTAGGTACAAAACAGGGAGCTTTAGAATCTGCCTGTTGGTACTGGACTACTAATGATATAAATAGTGTAGCTGATACTGGAGATGTTAAGCGTGTCACAAGAATAATAAACGGCGGATATAACGGTTTAGAGGATAGACAAAATCATTATAATCATGCTATTAAAGTGCTAGACGCTAAAGGAAGCGCTTCAATAAGCAAACCTACAACTAAAGATATACAAAAAAAGCTAAAAGTTACAGCAGACGGCATAATAGGCCCTATAACTAAAGCTGCTATATCTGACTTTCAGAAAAATAATAAGCTAAAAGTTACTGGTATTGCTGATGAAAAAACTATAGAACTGCTATTTAAGTAAAAAAGAAGAACATATTGTCAAAAAAGCATAACCTGAGACAGATACAACAATGGGCTAGAGAATCACGAATAGGCAAATGGTTTAATGCCTATGACGTAGATGAAGATAGCCGTAACCATAAAAAAGCAAAGAATAATAGACTTGCTAATAAAAAAGGTTCATCTAACGAATCTAAATTTAAAAGCCGTTAAATAGCGGCTTTTTTTACATAGGTAGCATAGAGTATGAAGAAAAAACCATATACTATTTATTTTTACTCATTAGACACTTACTCTTGTGTTAGAAAGGAAACTATAGTATCAGATAGCTATTTGGATGCCCTTGTTGATGCAGCGAAGTTAAAAACCAAAAATGAGTACGTAGGGAGAATAGAATAATGAAAAGTATACAAGATAAGCTGCTATCTTTAGAGGTAAAGCTTCGTAACGCTATGTCTTCAGAGATACTAGAGAGTAGTAGTGAGCAACAAGTAAAAAAGGCATGGCAAGAATACAGAGAGTCTGTGAGCGAGCTTACAAATAACAGTAGTTTAATTAGAGAAACACTACTTGAGTATTTACAGAAAGAAATGCAAACTCGATCACTTACTTTATTTGAAGAGGTAACTAGCGGGGAAACTTTATACTATTTTGATGTAGAAAAGATAGAAAAATCAGTAGAAGAGATACGCGCTATAAGACAAACTATAGATCTTATTAACGCTACAAAATTTAAAGTTAAATGGACTCATAAAGTACCTGAGCTTAGCTTAGACGAAAAAAAAGTAATTGAAGAAGAGATAAAGTTGCTTAATGAAGATTTAGATAGTGCTAGTGATCTAATTTTTCATAGTATACCCTTAACAAAAAATATGAAGGGCGCTCTTGTTATGGTGCACGGAGAAGAAGAAGTAAAAGATACATTATTTCTTACATACTATTCTAAGCCCGAATGGACTACTATAAGCACTGTAATTTAGTAAGGATAAAAATATGAGATGGTTTGACTACTGTTGGTGTTTACTTTTTGCAGATTTTATATCTGCAGGACTTATATCTTACAACACCTTTTTGGTAACCATTGGACTACTTGGGTATCTAGTGTACGAAAGAATAAGAGTTTATACGTCTAAAAAGTTAGATTAAAGTAAAAAGCAGCTTCCCAGCTGCTTATTTTTTTGTTAGTATAGTACATATAAAAGGAGAACTTAATGACACCTCTAGAAATTGTTGATAGTATGTATTTTCATAACAAAGAACTCCATCTAACTACTGACAAAGGCAAATACTCTACTACTATTGATGCTATATTTAGTCAGACAGCTGCGATGCTAGAAGACTGCTCTGCTGACGAAATTCGTTCTACCACTAATGAGCTAATTATAGCGGTTGAAAGAGGTATTAAGTTGTTAGACACCTTAGAAATGGGTAAGCGTCGGGAGAAAATGCGTCATGCAGGTTATTAATCTTCAAGTTAAGCTATACGTTTCCGATGATTTTGACGCAGACGATATTGTACAAGAGATGGAATATAGCTTTAAACACGACGAAATTCAATTAACAGAAATCGCGGAGATATTGTATGTTAAACAAACAGAGTCTAATTTCTGAGGTATATGATACTATTCAAGAAGGTTTATACTCGTGGGAGTATATTGCTGTATGTGCCTTAAAGTATATGGCAGAAGAAGATATTCAAGATATGCTTGAAGTTAATGAAATTTTTCTAAAAGAGGTAGTAGAAGATGAGTATTGAAGGACGTGTTGAAGCTTTGGAGCGTAAGCATCGAGACTTGGAAGCTCGTATTGAGTCTCTGCGCGCAGAGCGAGCCCCTGACGAACATATTACCAATCTTAAACGTGAAAAGCTGGCAATCAAAGATGAAATAGTAAGGATTCAAAATGCCTAAAGATAGTGCTATAGAACTTACTAATGCTATTCGTCAACATGCCTTAACTCACTATGACGAAGATGGTTGGGACATTATGGTAGAGTATTGGAGCGTTACTGATATTCTAGACTGTATAGGTGATGCTAGTACTTTTGAAAAGGCTATTATTCGTATCTCCGATACACTATCTCTTATTGATGGGTATCGCGCAGAGGCTCAAGGAGAAGCTATTAATGTCTGAAGAGCTATATCAATTTCTAGCGTGTGACTACTACGCCACTGGCGAAGGTAGAACCCTGTCTCTTCTTATCACACGGGCATACCCGCACACTGATGATTATGAAGGCGACTACCCTAATCATACATTTAAAAACTCTGCTAAGTTTCGTGCTGCAAGAGAGTTTACAGAAGAGTTTGGCGGTTGGTACGCGCAAGGCGCTGAGAACCTATCTCGTGAAGAGTTCTTACAGCGTTTTGGCAATCACTTGCCCTCGTATGCTGAAAAGATACTAAACCCAGAACCAGGTGAGGGTCCAGGCAATTTTAACCTCAAACTACAAATACATATGAACTTCTCATAAAGGAATACGCATGTCTTGGAATAACGCAGTACCCCTAGAACTATTTCTTGGCCCTGTAGAGCTAAAGCCTAAAGCTGTAGAAAATCCAGATGTGCGTGTGCCTGATGAACTAGTAACTGATTGTCTAGTGCGCTATAGAATTGATGACTATGGAATGACTGCTAGCCAAGATCACCCAGCTTTTGCAGAGCTTCGCAGGGTACTTGCATCACGGGGCTATATCAGCATACCAGATTATGCCTGTGTAAATGGAGATAAAGTAGTTAAGCGCTTTTGTTTCAATGGGTTCCAGCTAGAGCCCGGAGATAGGTTCTATTGCGCAGGGGCGTGGAAAACTCGTATTAGTATTAGGAGTAAGAAGAATGACTAACTGGTCTTGTAATTGTATAGGGCCCAAAGATAAAGAAGGTTACTGTCCTTGCGTCCTTGAGCTTATTAAAAATAATAATATTAGACAGCCCAGTATTACTTTAAAGAAAGAACGACAATGAAGCTAACAGTAAAATACATCTTAGCATTTCTGGTAGCGACTGCGGTAGTAAGTGCTATACTATTTGGATTATTTTTATTTTTCGTAGCTGTTATTTCTTTTATTACCTGGTCTCTACCAGTAGTGCCTATTCCATGGTGGGTTGTTATACGAGTGTGTATTGTAGGCGGCACCCTTATCGGTCTATGTTTTATCTGCTCACAAGAGGGGCGAAGTGCTGTAGAGGATTATGTAAATGAAACTAACAGTAACTGAGATCGCTATTCACAAAGAAACTGAAAGAAGGTGATGATGAGGGAATTTGACGTCGAAAATCTTAAAGTAGGTGATGTATTCTATTCTGTAAAGGCAATTAATCAAGCTTTCAGCCGTACCAAAATACACAGGGTTATTGATGGTGAAGATTGGTTTCGTTATGACAAGCCTGTTCGTACCTATGAGCTCGTAACACACGAAGTTCTTGGTATTCTTCACAAGCAACTTGAAGGTGATTGGTCTTATGGAGAACTAGTTGAGCTTGAAACTAGATTTGTGATTCGTAGTGAAAGTGAAACACACAGTCGTGCATCGGAGTTCTATTTTGATGAAGAAAAAAAGTATTTTCTCAATAAATTCTATGCCGTAGAACATAAACAACTGTTAGAGCAAAAAGCAAGAGAGTTAGACCTAAAATGAAAGCAACAGCAGGACTTAGTCTAGGAGTTTGGTATCTACGCACCACTTATGGAGTCTTTGAGATGCCTAATGAGATTCAGGCACGTAAGATCTCTGATATTATAAATGCTACATATGAGCAAGGAAAACGAGATAAGGTTATCGAACTTCGAGAATCTCTATACATTTATGACGAGCTTTACAATGACTGAAAGACGAATTGTTAAAGTAATTCACACTGATAAAGAAGCTAGAGTTTTTCTAGATGATGGATCAGAACTTAAAGGACTAATCGATGCGCGCTCTAGTTCGGGAGTAAACTCACCTACTACTGTAACCATTAGTGCTTATGTCTACCCTCATAAACCTCGACTGTTTCACTATATAAATACGCGAACAGGAGAACGAGTCTCACTAACACCGAAAGAAGCTGATCGTTTTTTTGATAATCGAGATTCTTGGGAGTGGGAAGTAAATTATGAACACTAGCATGGTTCCAGTTTTTGAGGAAAAATTTAAAAAGCTGGTTAAAAAGATTGAACGCGAGTATGAAAAACCAAAAAGCGAGCGTAATAAAGACTTCTTAAAGCGCACTGCACGTGAAGCTAGAGAGTTACGTAAGCTACTGAAGCGTTGTAAAAAAGAGATGGGTGGTGCGTGTTGCCAACATTGCGGAGAAATACTATGAATGATAGTTTTAGGCACACTCGTGAGGCTTATGAGGAGCGCTTTATAAACGCTGATACCTCTTATAAGCGATATCTAGTACTAAAAGATCTACTTTCTTGGGTACAAGATTTACATGAGCTAAATGAGTCAAAAAGTAAACAGATTGAAAAACTAAGTAAATCAATAAAAGGGTATGATCTAAGTGAGTATGCAGACGGAGATTAAACAAGATATTAAAGAACTTAAGAGCGCTCAGCTATTTGGGTCGAGATCTATGGCAGCACGTTCTGCTACTAAAGGCTTTGACCCCTCCTTTATGATTGGTGCCCAGATTACAGAAGAAACTGATTGGGACTTCTCTGAGCAGTACAGTGAGTATACTCACTCTTATCTACTATCAGCCGGGTTCACTCACTATGATAGCGCAGACCTCGCTCCTTATGGTGATAATCTAACTGTAGGTGTTTATATTAAAGATTACACTCCTAAATCAGATTGGGGTCTGTTAAATATATTTACTGATGCTCCTACTGTTAATATTGTATTACACTCAAACGAAGAGCTATTTAGGCAAGTTTGGGACGCTATCACTCCAGAGTTTTACTATAGGCATTTATGGAAACGCTCTCCCCAGCTTGATCACATAGGCACAATGGGAGAACGAAAGCTGCACATTAGTGAGATGATGAATCAGCTATTTGCAGTAGCTAAGCTCTAAAAGCACAGAGAGACAGAATGTACATTCTGTCTCTTTTTTATTGCTTATTGGCCTTATAAATGTTATTATTATTTATAACCTTAGAAGGATAAAGCATGACAACGTTCGACTTTCAAGATGGTAAAGGCCCAGTGTCTGCACACCAGCATCCAAACGGCGGTGGATGGGTAGCAGACACTGCTAGTGTGGACGAAACCGCTTTTGTTGGGCCTGATGCTGAGGTCTCTGGTAATTCTGAGGTCTCTGGTAATTCTGAGATCTTTGGTTGTGCTAGTGTCTATGGTCATGCTAGGGTCTATGGTTGTGCTAGTGTCTATGGTCATGCTAGGGTCTCTGGTACTTCTGAGATCTATGGTTATGCTAGGGTCTATGGTGATGCTAGGGTCTATGGTGATGCTAGTGTCTATGGTTATGCTAGGGTCTCTGGTTATGCTAGGGTCTATGATCATGCTAGGGTCTCTGGTTATGCTAGGGTCTATGATGATGCTAGTGTCTATGGTCATGCTAGTGTCTCTGGTTATGCTAGTGTCTATGGTAATGCTGTAATTAAAACCTCTAGTTTCCCACAAATAAAACGATCAGACGGATGGGATTTCATTGCGGCTCCTTGTTCCGATGGTATTACGAGGGTAATAGCAGGATGCAGGTACTTCACATTCGAGGAAGCTAAAACTCACTGGGAAAAGACCCGGAAAGGTACGCTTCTAGGAGACGAAACCATGCTAATTTTGAAATACCTCCAGTCCTATGTGGAATTAATGAAGGAAGCGCAATGAA
>Ga0102945_1000219_pt1 | contig 18185 bp, 9 predicted proteins | sample SalPonred_H2O_MG_FD_78207 | JGI IMG/M metagenome (GOLD analysis project Ga0102945, IMG submission 78207) | Salt pond water microbial communities from South San Francisco under conditions of wetland restoration - Salt Pond MetaG R2_restored_H2O_MG ...
CTGTCACCTTCCGTATCCCAATGCGCTTTAAACATAGTCATACTATCCTAATTATAGCACCTTTTTGTAAAAGTTTACAAAATTGTTACTATTGACTTGCTCGGCCTTCGCCTTGAGCATTTCTACCAGCTACCGTTCCTGGACCGTCAGATTGATTGTTCGATCTTTCTGTGTCTCTTTCACGATTCTGTGCAGTATTTGCCCTTGCATCTGTAGCCTGCCTTGAGGTCATCTGGAAGGGCGTATCGCCATCTTGTCTTTGTGGCAATCCTAGTATTTCTCTGGCTTCATTGGGGACCATAATCTGATTCTTAACATAGCGTTCAAGAATCTGGGATTGTGCGATTTCATCAGTAAGCGTAAGCTCGTTAAACTTAAAGTCAAGAAGATCGGTTTGTTCTCTTACGATCTTGTTCATAATCTTTTCAAGAGTCTTCTGTGCTGGTCTTGCTACCTGCTCTTTAAAGGTACGATCTTGTGCCAGGGCTGCTGCAATGTTTGATGTGTCTGCCCCGCCAATCTTAGAAAGTGGAACTTGGTGAGCCATAAGAACATTGTCTCTGTTCTGTCTGGTGTACTCACGGAATGATGCTTCCTGCACACCATTTTCAATTGGCTCCATATTAAACTCGACCCTGTTGGTGTCTGAGTCTCCAGGAAGCGGGATGTACAGGGTTCTGTGAGACTGACCTTTAAGATTGGTCTGCAAGAATCTAAACATCTTGTCTTCAGCGTCAGCTGATAGCTTTGCGCCCTTTAGAGTCACAACGTAACGAGGGACCGCCTTGTTGCTGAAATAATCAATGTTGTACTGAGATGCTAGCTGGTCTCCATGTACTGAGGTGATGGCAGACATGATATCGGGAATGCCATAAAAAGTATTAAGAGGAGAGTATTCTTTGTAGTGAATGATCTCGTTGGGCCTTGCGTCAGTGGTAATGGGGTTTGGATTCTTTGCCCCAAAGTTTCTGAAGTAGACAACCTTCTGTCCAATAATCTGTACATACCCATCACGCAATCTGCGTACACGCATTGTAGTGGCTGGAATGTGTCCTAGGTATCCAATCTCACCGTTGATTGTTCGACCTACCTCAAGGTAGCCGTTTCCTGTAGCTTGCACATCAGTGTAGAATTTCATCATTGTGTTGGTAAAGGAATCATCGTCATTTAAATTTTCAATCCACTCACGCATCTGAATCTTTAGTCTTTCAATGCGGTTTCTTGCTCTGTCTACTGCTGCTCGATCCTGATTGCTTTCCATTCGCAACATTGTGCTTCTAGAAACCTCAAAGTCGTAGCCAAGACCGACAATGTTTTCTACCTTGGCATCGATAGCTGCGTGATTTGCGAATGAGGTGTCATAGTAGTTAGCAAGCTCGTACAAATTCCAGGGTGGAGTGATAACATCGAACATGCCGTAACCATTACGGAATACAGTGCCTGGGTTAATCTCTTTAGACTTTGCCCCATCTCTACCCGAAGAAGTGGCTAGTGCACTATCAAGATAGGCTTCTGAAGGCTCTGCATTTTTTGCAATTCTTGTTGCTCGACGCTTAAAGTTTGAGTCTAGACCACTAAAACTTTTAATATCGTCCCAAGATTTTACAAAAGGGTCCTGTCTTTTAAAGACATCTTCTTGTTGTTCAAACTCATCGATTCTTGCACCGACTGTCCACTCTTGTGCCATTAACCTTCGTCTCCATATTGTTTCAAGGTTTTCTTTGCTGCAATAACAGCACCTAAATCATTCATATTTGGTAGCAATCCCTGAGCCATTCTGTCTACCTGCTCACTATGAGTTTCTTCTGAAATTTTTCTCATATTAGGATAGAAGACGGCTTTGCCTTCTACCTGCCCCCAATATCTTGCTGCGTCTTTGAGTTGATTAATTCGTGTCTCGTCATTTCGCATTGATTCAATCGAAAGAGCGTTGCCCTCTCCGTCTGTAAAGGCTTTGCCATTAGGCTTGTGCCAGACATATGTACCAAAGTTAGAGAAGTTTTCTTCTACTACCTGTACTTTTGTGTCACCAACTTGACCAGGAAAGCGAGGTTTACGGTTATTCATGTTAACTATTGTACCACATTATGCAGGAGTGAGCACATTTTGCTGCCAAACGTTGTTTCTATAAACGTTGTATTCATAATCCTGAATAACAAAATCAATGTCACTTTCTGCAACAATGCGATTAGTTCCTGTATAAATCTTGTAAATGGACTCTCCGTCAAGCTCTTCTCTTAGAATAGCAGCTCTAAACAAAAGGCTTCTCCAAGTAAAGCCTTCGTTGTCAATATCATTAATAACCTCTCCCGCAACAACCTCTTTACCTGCCCAATAGCCCCAGTCTAAATCTTCTCCAAGAGTATTGCGAACGGAGAACCACTGTCTAAAACCGAACCTTTCTTCGTCGTCTCTAATGCTGGTTTGATAATAGCTAATGTTGTCAAATCTAATTGGACTTGTTACTCTAAAGGATCCCACAGTGCCGCTGAGATCAAGGAAGTCAGGGAATGAAATACCGATCACAGACCAAGTTCTTGGATATAGCACGGGACGTTTAGCTGGCTTGCCGTTGTTGAAGAAGACTACTCCAGACTTGATCCTATTGGTTTCTGAATCAACAGCATAAATTTGTCCTCTTTGATTGCTTGTGCTATCGCCAAGTAAGTAAAAATCAATCGTTCCCTCAATTGTATCTAGTTCAAAAATCTTAGTTGGGATATCAGGCATTGTATCTTCGTCGTATCTTAAGAACATTTGCATTGAGCCAATCTTAAAGAAGCTCGCTGCATTTTGATTAACAGTCATGTTTAAAATGTCTGGGCTAGTATTCTTATATTCCCCAAGCATTTGAATGCCAGTATTTGCAGTCTGATAAAGATAAGGAGAGCTGCCTTTATCAATCATGAATGGCGGTACGCGGCGATAACTAAAATACCTTCCCGCCTTTGTTGCTGGAATAATTGATGTACCGAATCTTGTGCCAATACCCTTTGGCTGATCATTGAAGGATTGAGAAGAGAGTTGCAGGTTTCTTATTTTCATAGGATTGGTTTTAATGCCTTCAACACTCATATCTAAATGAACGTTAATAGACAATCTTTCGATGTCAATTCCTGGTGGGGGATAAATTACTGTGCCATCGACAACCTCGTATCTAGTTGTTACCCATTCCGACCCTGGCTTGACAATTCTATTACGATTAAGTTTTTGGGTAGATGCAAAGTATGAGGTAGTTGCATTAGAGCCCGTTTCTAAATACTGAAAAGAAACGTAGCACTTGACTAAGTTTCCATTAGTATTATAAAAGTCTCCGTCAAAGTTTTCCATTCTTGGATAAGCCATATTAAATTGAATAAAAGAAACAGTTCTTCTATCATTGCCTAGAGCATCTGGCATTGTTTTGGCTAAATAAGAAAGAGGGACATAGTCTTCCCAATAAGAATTAGTTTCGATGTCAAGATAGAAGTTGTCTAGGAATCGTTTTGGCACCAAAGTGTATGTTGCTGTATGCTCTTCTGTTCCAATAGTAACAAAGTCGTATGGATCTCCACCGTCAAGAATAAGGGACCAGTAGGCCTCGTCGTTGCCAAAATAGTCCGCTCCTGCGTCGTACACGCCGTCTCCGAATAGATTAAAGACGTTCTCGTAGTCTACTGGAACACCATACGAAGAGAAGAAGTGTTGAATCTTTCTAAGATTTCTGCCATTGGCAAATGCGAACCTTCTAATCTTTCCCTCAAAGGTGTTAGTCAGCTCTTTGCTGCCTCCTACAAAAAGCTTAATGCTTTGTCTACTACCAAAGAAATTGGCAATCTCCTGTCCACGATCTTGAGTAAATCTATCAATGTCAATACCGACCAAGAACCTGTCTGCGACTCTTTGACCTCGTGCCCTATAAAAAACATTTTCTTTCATGCTGCCGTCTGGTTGCTTAGTATTAAATGTGTAGTAAATAACATTTTCAATAACGCCATCAAAATCTTCTTGTTTAAGGTAAACTTCAACATAATTTGCGGTTGTGTCATTGATCAGCTTGAAAAGAATTTGTTTGTCCGATGGATCTATAGAGGTCTCAAAAATTGCATAAAAGGCTTTTACCGTTTCTCCCAAAAAGTTTAATCTATCGAAGTACATGTATCCTTGAAGATTTTCAATTAGCTGATCTTCGTTTGTGTAAAGCTCTGGCTTTAAGGCAATAAATGTATCGTTTGTGTCTACGTTTGCTGAAGACAGTATGTCTAGCCATCTTGATTCGGAAAGATTATTGTGAACAACTTTAGGCAGTGGGTGATCTGGTGGCATTAAAGCATCTTCGTCCTGAACAACATTTTCTAATATACCGTTTGTCCAACTGCTCGTGTTGGGAAAGTAATAATTCTTTGTATATTCTGCAAAGGGGTAGTCAATTACTACAGAATTTGTTGTATCAATTCCTTTAATTGAGGTTGGCATTTCTACCGCTTGACCATATGCCCATCTTCTTTTTGCTACGATAGCGGCTGTTTCGTATGGATAAATAGCTACGCAATCAAGAAATATCTTGGGAATATCGTCATATGCGTAGAAGCCTAGCCAGTCTTGATCTTTGCCCTGATCGGAAACCTGTGCTGGAAAAGAATATCGAACATTCTCTAAGTTAATAGACAAAACCTCTTCGCCATTAATGATCAAGTTTGCAGATTTGGCGGAAAGCCTTATGTCTACAAGCATTGGCCTTTCCCACTCTCGAATAAAGTGTGAGGCTACCTGATTTCCAACCTTAAGCTTTAAGAATGGACCATCTGCGTATAGCCCATCAGTTGATGCTACTGGACCAAATATTTTACGAACAGTTGTCGAGTTAGACTGAATTTTAATCCAAAACTCTATTGTATACGGCTTGCCTCTTCCTTTTTGATTCATAAATCCAAAGCCTGGAATAATCAAGGATGGCGAGTTATCCTTTGGAGTAAGCTCTGTGCTGTTCGCGGATCCGAATACTAGGGGCATTCCCGTATTGCGTGCTACTAATTTGTTGTTATCAACAATATAATAGCCAGCGTTTCCTGTGAGTCCATAGGCTGGAGCCCCTATCCCTTTTGTTACAAGAATGTCTATATTGCTAGGTACATCTATTGGACTTACCCCAAAAGAATCTAGCAAGAATTCTTCTGACCACTGACCAGCGGTAATTCCATTAATTACAAACTCGTATGGAGCACCCTCATCAATATAATAAACTTCGATAATTAGCTCGAGATCTTGAAAGGAAGATGGCAGCTCGAAAGTTTCTGATGCAGATACCCAAGCTAGCGTGGTACTTGTGGTAGCGGCCTTAATAACTTCATATACCTGTGAATTTGTTGGATTGGTATATCTGTAGCCAATTCTAAAATCGATAATTTTAGAGTAGGAGTACAAGTACATGTTAAATGCAAATGTCTTCATGTCTGGTGACAAATCAGCGGGGTTCAGCTGAAATGAGCTAGTAAAAGTAACTAGGCCGTTGTTAGTTGCGTCTGCAATAATACCGTTTTGATTTACGGAAGACATTGGAGCTGCTGGCGGGGCAAGAGTAAAGACATTTTCATCTGTAGCATCGACAACGCTAGTTACACCAGTAGATGTCCAATTATTTAGATCTTGATCTGAGGCTGACAAAAAAGAAATATAGTCGGACGTATCATCTAATGCCCAAACAGCTAGTGGCTGCTCTGCGAAAACCTTGGTAGCATATAGATTTAGTGGATTGACCATATATATAATTTTATCACAAATAAAACTATATTAAGCCTGGGCTTCAGTCCATGTTAGCTTTGCGGATGTACGAGTTGAGTCTCCAGTTAGACGTGATACACATACCGTAAGAATATCTGGGCCATCGGGAAAGATGTTGTCTCCACCCAAAATTGAGTTTGAAAGCTCGAACAGTTCGTCAATATCTACTGTGGTAGTAGAGCCTCCCTGCGCCTGGAAGTTATACACCTGAATTCCACCCGAAATTGTGTCCTGTGGGGTGTGCTCCACAAGCTCAACCAATGATGGTGGGGCAACTGGTGTAAAGCCTAGATTGTTTAGCCTTCCATTAAGGATTAGCTTAACCTCTACCAGTTCATCACTAGAGATACCAATTTCTTGCATACGAACCTGCATTCGGTTAATGATATCCCTGTCTCCAAGCTTTCCAGTTAGACCAGAGTCTGCCGAAGGTGAAAGTCTTAGAGAAATTAGTGGCTGATAGTTGGGCCCAGTAGTATTGTTCAAAGATCCGTCTGGATACAGGAAGTAGGTGTACTGAATGTTACCCTGTGAGGTAAAGTTAAGTACCTCGGAAATTGCAGCTGTAGCAGATGTTGTAGAAGAAACGGTGGCACTGCTATCTGCGGGGAATGTAAAGGTAGTGTCGCTTGTTACAGTTACTGGTCCTACGTAGTAGTCTTCGTTAAGACCAAGTGCACCAATTCCAATATTGTAAATACCTACATTGTTACTAGCTGCTGGAATACCGTGTGCCTCAGCGGTAGTAACTGTAATTGTGGTTCCAGACTGAGCAAAATCTGCACCAACAGTAATTGTTGCATTTTCTGGTGTAAGGTGAATGAGGTCGGGAGAGTTTACGAATACCTTGTATTTAGCTGTATTGGTAAGGTTGGCAAACTCTTGATTACCTACGACTTCGGTTGCTGGGTTTTGTGAATCAAGGCCTGGCAAACCGTCTGCTGCAATGGACTGGAATTGTACAACATCTCCAGTTTTAAATCCGTGAGTAAGAACAGTGAACAGGTCTGTGTCCAGGTTAATCCCGTTTGCAGCAAATGACTTGGTTGTTGTGCCCTCAACGCTTAGCGTCTGGCTACCTTCAGTAAAGAGGTATGCTCGGTCGTCATCAAAGGTACCGTCCATAATAACTGATGTGCCCCAGTGGAATAGCGAGGGGATATAGGTTGGATTAAGTCCAGTAGCAACCTCGTATCGAGCTGGCATGTTACCAGAACGGAAGTAGGATTCGAATAGGATGTTGTTGTGCTTAAATTCATGCACGTATCTTACTAGACCGTCATTAGTCTTAAATCCAAATCGAATCTTACCAGCACCATACCAAGAGTAGTCAATGTAACACATCTGGATTCTTGAAAGATCTAGGTCATATCCGCTTGGGCCATTCCCATCACAAGTATCAATATTCCAATCGGACTGCTTAATCTTTGTATCTACCGTCTTTGTTACGATAATGCCCGATTTGGCAGGTACAAACGAATGCAGGTTAGTAGTCCCCACACTAGAAAGGTTTACTGGTGTAGCAGCATTTGGGGTAGCAAGAAGTTTAAATGAGTTTGCATCAATAACATCTGCATAGTAGGTTCTACCATTTACCAGACCACCGACTGCCTCTCCATCAATAGAGTTATAGACTACAGGAATATTTTGACTTAGACCGTGTCGAACAATAGCGAATACATCTGTTGTTGTGTTTACCTGAACAGATGGGTCAAAGGTAATTTCTAGACCTGTGGCACCCCTATATTCTGGTCGAACAGAAAGAGTGGTGTCGTCTTGAATGTCGATAATTCGATAAGTTTGACCACGCATTACGATACTGTCACCCTCGTCGAATTGAGCGGTAAATTTAGTATTGTCTCCAAAAATAAGCTCACTACCTCTAAGAGCTGATACCGTACCAGCTGTTTGCTGGGTAGAAGATCTACGAACACAGTAAATGTTTTGTCCATCAAATTCAAAGAACATTCCGTTCTGGAAATCGAACATTCCTGATCGGATAGCACCATTTGTCCAAGATGTAACATGGAACTGAGGGAATCCATAGGCTCTTGCCTCTAAGCCTTCTGGAACTGGCTGATTGGCTACAATTCTAAAAGTAACAAGGTCTACCACGGTAACTTGGAATGAACCATTATAGATGAGGCTTTGTTCTCCATTAGAATCTTGTGCCTCTGCTACTTCTACAAACAAACCAGAAACAAGATTGTGAGGTCTACGGGTTTTGCATTCGATAGTGGTTGAGCTAAATCTCTCCATTGACTCTAGGTCAATTGAGGGCTTAAAGTTAATTGCAAAAGATACTTGAATACCCTTACCTGACTGATAACGGAAGTACTTACGAGTCTGGCGAACAATTTGTGCATAAGAGTTGCCAGATCCAACAGACATTTCTACTCCGCCATCAAATGGTCTATGCAAAGAATAGCCCGAAGGTCGAACATATACAAATGTTGGGTATGCATATGCTACATTGATATATTCTGCAGAGTATGGCCTATCTACTGTTACCTGAGTATCTGAACCCACGGCAGTAATTCTTCTAACAATTGGACCAGATGGTACTGTTTTAGTCAAAGTAAAGGCTGCACCAGTACCAGTGCTGCTAAACTCTACTGGGCTAGTACCAGCTTGAGCTGCAGAAAGCGACGTGTAAAGCTGAATGTTTGTTGCATCTACGACTCCTACATAGTAATAATAAGTATTAATAAGTGGCGTAGGTGCAACACCTCCCCCAGTATCAAATTTTACATAGTCTCCTGTGGTAAAAGGGTGATCAATTCCTTCAATTCTGTTGTTTCCAGTATTTACGTTACTGTCTCCAAAAGTAAAAATTGAATCTGTATTTTTTGGGTACAGTGTAAAGGGATCCCCAACCTTTAAAATTTTAGAAAATGAAGTTCCTACACCACTAACCAAAACCGAGCCAGCATCTACTGAAACTGATCCAGATCCTACAATACTACCATTTAGCTGAGCAGTGGTAAAGGTATGAGAGATGCCGCTACCAAAATTAGTAACAACAACCGTTGTTCCAGAAAGTGCATCATCTAGTGAGGCCGCTAGTCTGAAGTAGTCTTGATTAACAACAACGACATAGTAATCTGTGTCATCAGAAATGCCGCTAATTGGTGTACCAGCAGGGCCAGAAGAATATGTTACTTTTGTGCCTGTTAGAAAACCGTGAGCTGGTACAAAAAATTGATTATCTTCAATTCTTAGAGTGGACCGAGGGTTAAACAATTTTTCAATTTCTGGAACCTGTCCCCTTGCCTCTACAGTAAAGGTATCATCGGTTGGAATATCTTTAATTTCATAAATACCATCTGGAGTTTCTCCAAGGTTTGTAAGAATATGTGTTCCTACACCAGCGGGAGAGTCCAAAAGATCTACAGCAATACCATCTTCAGCATCTTGTGCAGTTTCTGCTAGCCTTAAATTATCTCCATCTACGAAAATCACGTAATAAGTTTCATTTGTGCTAAGGCCACTAATCGGAGTTTGTCCTCTTGAGTCATACTCAACCAACTCTCCGCCAAGAAAACCGTGATCTGGCAAAATAATTGTATTTGTCTCAAAATCAATTGATGTAATGGCTAGCGTGTGAGTTCCAGTTCCTGTAGAGGTAATGTCAACAATATTTTCAATAACATCAATGTTTGGGTCGTTGTACAAAGCAATTGTGCTGTCATCAATTCTTCTAACATAGTAACGATTTCCATCGACAAGGCCGCCAACATTGTCGCCACCATTTGTAGAATACTCTACAAGCTGACCAGAAACAAGACCGTGATTTTGAATATACAAAGTATTTTCAGTTGTATTTACTGTCAGGAAGATAAAACTGTGAGATGTTCCCGTGCCTGCGCTAGTAAAATCAATTACTGTTGGTGCGTCAATTGCAATTTTAAGTTTAATGTTGTCTGGATCAACAACCTCGGCTACATAGTAGGTTGCTCCGTCCTGCAATGGAGCAATTGGTTGACCACCACCAGTACTGTATTGGATTGGCTGGTCTACGGAAAAACCGTGATTTGGAATGTTGAGCGAATTGAGATCTAAGTTTACAACAATTGTTCGAATAGTATCTGTATCGGATTTTTCGGCGGGTACCGTAAAGTTTACAGCTGGTGCATAAACTAGGCCAATAGTAAAATCGTCAATTTTATCTACGTAATAAACTGCTGACTCTGAAAGATCTGGTGTTCCAGCATCAGCAAAATTGAATGAAATTGCTTGTCCGTCTGCAAATCCGTGAGCTGATGCAAAGTGAATCTTATCATTTTCAATGTCATAATTGATAGGAACTAGTGAGTGATATGAGTTTCCTGCTGCAACAACAGGAATTGCATTGGTTCCATTGTCGGCATCTTGTGCTGTTGGGTGAATTGTGTTACCAGAAGTAAAGGACTGAACCAGGGTTACAACAACCGAACCATCTCCAGCATTATAGGAATTTAGGTTAGTAATTGACTGACCATTAAATGTGAAAAGGTCTTCGTATTGACCGTTAGAGGTAGCAACCTCTGTTGCCGACCTAGTAATAAACGAACCACCGCCACCACCAACTAAGTTTGTTCCAGTAGTTCTTGTTCCAGCACCACCAGAGTAACCACCGCCACCGCCAGTTTGTGCATGATTAGCGTTACCCGCTGCACCGCCACCAAAACCACCATTTCCACCAGAGCCAGTGTTTTCTGTTGCTGTTAAGCCATCTGCAAAAGAGCCACCACCTGGCTGAATAAATAGCGGCGTTCCTCTAAAGCTTGTAGAATAAAATGCGTCTTCACCTCGTCCAGCAAATCCACCACCACCACCAGATCTACCCTGCTGTACCAAGAAGCTTGCAGTTGGGTTGGTTGCTGGACCACCAAAGCCGTCTTCTCCACCTGGTCTTCCAGAACTGCCTACACCACCTCTAGTTGTTGTCTGACCATCGTTTCCATTGGCAGTAGCTCCATCAGAAGAGCCGCCACCTGCCACAAACAGGGGCTCATTAGAGATTTTACGAACAACAAAGCTGCCTCCACCAGAACCACCATATGCCGATCCGCTTGTAGGTTGCTCTCCAGTTTGACCAACTGCAATTGTAATTACCTCACCTTTGGTTAGATCGACTCTGCCCCTAACTCTTGCGCCCCTGCCCACATTGCCGCCAGAAACATTGTCAAATCCAGAAGCGCCTAGAACATCAAATTCGTAGGTACCAGATACAGGTACTGTCCAATCCTGATAACCTCTATAGTTTCCCTGACGAAGATATGAGTTTGTCCATGCATCTGCATATCCAGCAGCAATTTGATTTTGATCTGGACCTAATCTTCCAGAGGCACCACAAGTAGTAAATGTGTGTGTATCATTTTCTAATGAATAAAGGGCTTGCGTTCCAGAAAAGTCAGCAGCAACGTTTTTAAGGAAGTAGGTCTCTCCACTTGTGAGACCAGTCATTGGAGTATCATTTGTATAATATTTAACAGCCTGATTGGTTGCTGTAGGAATATTGATATTAAGAATATTGTTGTAAACTACTGGCAGGTTTAGTGTTAGTGAGCCAGCGGTAGATCCTGCAATATCTAATGGAAGATCGTTGTTTTTGTCTGGGCCGTCAAACAGTTGAAGAACTTTTTTAGTGTCTCTATAGGCATAGCCTAGCGTACCATCTGCCACGCCTTCAAGCGTGCCCGTCCCAGGAGCATAAATATATGTAGCGCCGTCAATGATTGCTTCTGGGATGTCTTCATTACTAAAGTATAGGAAGTTATCTTCATCGTTAACACTCATTACTCGAAATGAATGCGTAGCAGCAGAGCCTGCGCTCGTAATATTAATTGGCACTACTTAACCTCCATAATAAATTGTATCATTGTTTATGCTACTCCAATTGGGTATCTGACTACCACAATTCCAGAGCCACCCTTCTTTGATCCATTTGATCCTTGGTGTGAATGACCACCAGCTCCGCCTCCAGTGTTTGCTCCACCAGAGCCACCGATTCCATTTGAACTACCCCCAGTTCCATTTTCTCCAGGATTAATTCCATTTGTATCTCCAGCACCACCGTTACCACCACCACCACCGCCTCCAATGCCACCTCGGGCACCAGCATTAGAGTATCCACCCTTACCACCGCCGCCGCCAAAGTAATATGAAGTGCCTAGAATTGAGGTTTGAATTCCGTCTCCAGGCAACGAACCAGTTCCATCTGTAGCCCGACTTCCAGCACCGCCACCAGAACCAGCATACCATTGGCCTCCAGAGTTTCCACCCCTATTACCTTGACCAGGAACTCCTCGTCCAGAGGGAGCATTTCCTCTACCAGGTGAACCTCCACCAGACGCTCCTTGTTCGCCAGGGAGAGAAGTCTGATTGTCACTTCGGTGACCACCTCCACCGCCACCGCCGCCGAGGGCGGTTATTCCAAAGGCACTAGAGTCTTGACCTCTAAAACCTTGTGGAACACTAGAGCGATAACCATTTCCATTGCTGGATCCTCCGTCACCTACCGTGATTGTATATGTTCCAACCTCAAGACCGATGTATCCAGTAAGCACACCACCACCACCACCGCCACCGCCCATGTCGTTACCGCCGCCACCGCCGCCGCCGACGACAAGGTATTCAAAGTAGTTGTAGTTTGGGTCATCAGAAGTATCAAGAACCTCAAGGTTAGAGCTTCCGACATTGGTAAATGAGTGAACTCTATACGTAATGCTGCCTTCAGTAATGGTGGACTCTGTGCCGCCAGTGGCAGCAATAAAGTTATCTTGACTTTGTGGTGCCCCAAGGTATCTTACAATAACAATTCCAGAACCACCCTTACGAGCATTGCTGCTGCCCTGATGGGCGTGGCCACCAGCTCCACCACCTGTGTTGACGCCGCCAGATCCTCCAATTTTATCTCCACAGCAGTTTCCAAAAACTCCAGTGCCAGAAGGATTGATTCCACCCGCATCCTGATATCCAAAGTGTCCTCCACCACCGCCGCCTCCTAGACCACCCTTTGTTGAGTAATTGCTATAGCCTCCCTTAGCTCCACCGCCACCCCAGTAATAAGGAATGCCCATAATATCATTCATAATTCCATTACCAGGACTTGAGTTGCCACCATCTGTAGCCTGACTTCCAGCACCGCCACCTGCACCAGCATACCATTGGCCTCCAGAGTTTCCACCTCGGAAGCCCTGCCCAGATGTTCCACTACCTGGCCCCCTATTGCCCCTACCTGGGGCCCCACCACCAGATGAACCGTTTCTACCAGCTATAGAAACTTGATTATCGCTTCGGTGTCCGCCACCGCCACCGCCGCCTCCTAGTGCAGTTAGGCCAAAGGCACTAGAGGGCTGACCGCTATCTCCTCGTGGCTCGGAGGATCTATATCCGTTGCCATTGCTTAGACCACCGTCACCAACTTCAATAGTGTATGAGGCTGGCTCTGTAGGAATAAATGATCCAGACAAAACACCACCACCACCACCGCCACCGCCCATGTCGTTACCGCCGCCACCGCCTCCGCCGACGACAAGGTATTCAATAGTGTTAAGACCTTCAATTCCAATACTTTCTACGGTAAAAGTATGAGTTCCTGGCGAAGTAAACATGTGAATCGTGTATAGCTGTGCATTAGCACCAATGCTGGTCATCATTCCAGGAGCTGCAGAAACAGAAGTATCAATATATCTGCCAGTAATAACATTTCCACCAGTAGCAACAACTGACCTAAATCCAATACCTTCATTTAACTCATAGTTGTGCTCATCATAGGCTGTTGCTACATAAAAAAATCTCTTTGGGGCCTCTTCTGTATCATAAACAAATGAAGCGTTTACTGGGGCAGAATACTCTATCATATCGTTTTCTTGAAAATTAGAGTTAGGTACATGGACAATATCTTTATCTATAGAAACTCCAATTTTTTCAAAAATTTGTGTACCAGTGCCGCCAGAAACAGAAATATCTGCCTCTCCTGGCAATTCTGCAATTGACATCGTATATAGTCCAGAGCTTGCTCCTGGCTCAAAGAAGGTGACAAAATAAGTTCTTCCGTTAACTAAACCAGTTGCGGCATCTCCATCAGTGCTGTACCTTAGCATTGCACCGACATAATAGTCTAAGAATCCTTCTGCTGTAAATACAGTCATTGTGGTTCCAGTGTATCCAACAACTGTTGAAGTGTTGTCAATGGGCTCTAGGGGTGTACCAATGTAGCCTTGATTTGATCCGTCAAATTCAAAAGTTTCCCCAACAATAATTGGAATTTCAATTTGACTCTGTTCGTCAACATTGTTTCCAGCAAAGGTTCTTGACTGATCTGCAATTTGAAAATAACCAGTGGTATTTGCCAAAACTGGGATAGGATCTCCATCTGGAATTGCAGTTACTTGAAAAGTAGCAGTAAGTGTGCTTGTAGCATCAATTTCATTGACGCCTTTAATAAACACCACTCCTCGAGGATTGGCTTGAAAATATCCAGACCCAATAGAAAGACTGTAATATAGTGGATCTCCATACTTCAAGTTGGCCCAATTTGCGGCATCTTCTTGGACAATATTAACAGTAAATGTTTGATTATTAACATCTGTAGATGTAACTGCATTTTCATGAATAGAGGTTGTAGCACTATTGCTCAAATCAATTGGTGTTTGAAGCAATGTGTTTGATCCGTCAAAGTTTTGAGCTGTTGCTGAGTTTGTGGGGTCAAAAGAAAGGGAGGTATTGTTTGTTGACTCAAATTCTTGAGAAACTGTAGAGTTTAGATTAAGAAAATAAAATGGTGTCTTTGGTCCAAAGCCGTGCTTGTTGGCTGTTTTAATTGTAATCGTTGAATTGGGTCCTACACCATCTGTCGTCATACCCTCGGCATCTGAAATGCTAATTTGCGAACCTTGAAAGAACTCACCAGTAATAATTGATGAGTATAAGTCAAAAATAGAAATTGTGGTTGGCTGATTTGCTCTTGATAGATAGGTAAATGTTGTGGGTGTTGGTGTAGCGTTAATAATGTAAGAGCCGTCTGCTGTAAGAGACTTAGTTCCAGAAACTCTAATAGGAATACCAACGTCAAGATTATGAGGAAAAGCTGTTGTTACGGTAATTTCGCGGGTTCCGCCATTTGTTGTAATACCTGTAATATCAGAAATAGTAGTGTCCCCAGACTTAGAAAAAAAGGCTGGGGTGTTGTTAATAATTTCAACAGTTTCCCACTTAGTGGGCTGAAGACCATACTCAAAGTCAGTGTCGATTAGATTGGCTGGATTTGATACCCTGATTTTTGAAACGGGATCGATAAAGGTATCGATTGGTCTAAAGCTTGTTGCTGTCTCGTCACTTTGACCCTGATTAAGAAAATTAAACGGCATATTCTACCCCACTAATAGTAAATGTTAAATCGTTCGCTGGCTGGCTAATGCTTAAAGAAGCGCCAGCTGGCACAACAATTGATGTTTCATAAGAAAAAACATTGTTTGCAGAAATACTTATATTTCCTAGGATGGCGTTGTTTACTGAAACAACTTCTCCTGCCTCTAGTAAATTAATTGAAAAAGATGTGGGGCTAGACGATGTATTGCAAATATTAATAGACTTTACGATTGCATAGCTGCCCTCGGCTGTTGGTGCCGTGTAGATTTTACCCGCTTGGGTATTTCCAATAAAAAGTAGTGTGGGAATAATCGATGCCATATTATGCGTACATCCAGAACAATGCACCCAGATCTGCGTCTCCGACGTTCAGTTCTTCTGGTGAAGCACTAACCCATTCTGTACCATTATATGATAGCAGATTTCCAGACTGAGGGCTTGGAGAATTGACATCTTCAAGCTCATTGAGAGTTAGTGGTGAATAGACCTGCCAAGCACCAATAGTTGCATCCCATTTAAATCCTTCATAGATTTCTCCGTTTGCGGGATTTGAGGGAAAGTTTAAAGCCATGCAAGTGCCTTTCTTGTCTATTTAATTATAGCAAACTTTTTGAATAATTTGTTAACCTTTATGCCTGAGAATTTCCTGAGTATGGGAATCTAGCTTTAATTTCAGCGATCTTGTCAAGCCATTCTTGCTCTGTTACGTCACCTCGTTGATACTCAAAAAATAATGGGTCTGCTTCTTCTTGATAGGCAGCACGTCTTAGTTTTTTTACATTTTCTCTATCAACTTCAAACTGAATTGTTTCCCAAGCATCTAATACTTCTTGGTATGTGGGTTGTGGGCTGTCGTCTTTCCACACTAGTGTTTCATATCTATTTTCTTCAAGTGACCATGCCGCGTTGGGTCTTAGCTTATGCAGAGTTAATGCAATGTCCATTATGGCATAACCTCCATTGCTGTAATTGTTGTGGTACCACGATAGTCATCGCTAGCGAGGGCACGGTTAAAGAATAATACACGACCAGCATTTTCAATAGCTGCTTGTAGTTTGTATGTTAGTGTATTAGTAGTTTGTGGATCATCTAAGAAGCTAATAGTAAATGGAATTGTGTTTCCACTATCAGTGGTCTTAAAGAAGTGCGTGGAATTTTGTGTAACAGCTCCAGTAGACTGTGCAATATTTGTAATATTACGAACTAGATTCAAGAAGACGTGCTGAGAGCTGTCGCTAATGGCCATTTGTCCAGATACTGTAACAAGAATTTTGCTTGTATTAAAGGTTGGGGTGATGACCAAAGATACGCCAGAAACATCGCCAAAACCATTAAGCAAATAATCTGAAGTTGAAAAGGCGGTTTCCAAAGTTGTAGATACAACCTGTCTTACTCTGCCAAATTCTGGCAATGAAGAATTTTCCCAGTTTGAACCATTATATGTAAGAACTTGATCTTCAGAAACAGAACCTAGCGTTACATCCGTAAGACCTCCAAGGGTATAGGTGAGTTCTTGATTTACCCAAGCACCGCTGCTATAAACTAGGGATTCTCCATCTGCGGGACCCGTCAAAGCTACATCTGATGAATTAGCAATTGAAGGATTAGCATTAATCCAACTATTTCCATCGTAGACAAGAGATTGTCCAGAGGCCAATGCGTCGATATTTACGTCTGACAAATTAACAATTGCTCGTGGTACGTCAGCATTAAACCAAGTATCTATAGAAGAGCTATAGGTAAGCACCTGATCGTTCTGAGGTGCGGCTAATACAACATCTGTTAAATCGGCGAGACCTTCTCCAAAAGCTGGACCCGTTGGTCCAGTTGGACCAGTTGGACCAGTTGGACCACCAGCTGGTCCTGTTGCACCTGTTGGGCCTGTTGGACCTGGCAAGGTAGAAGCGGGACCTGTTGGTCCTGTAGGTCCTCCAGGAGGTCCTACAGGACCCTGCGGGCCACCCAACTGAACCCATTGCTCAGAATCTTCATCTACATAGTAAACATAAGCAATACCATCTAGCGTTCTATACCAAATATCTCCATTGATTGCATTTTCTGGGGGCAGCTCTGAAGTTGTAAAATTACCAGTACCAGAATCAATATTAATCCATTGCTCTAAGACAGGATTATAGATAAGTGACTGACCATTAAGAGGGTTGGAGATATTTACATCATCAAGATCATTAAGTTCATCTGTTGGGTCGACCCAAGTGGTATCAAAATTGCTGTCTGATGCTTTTGCTAAAATTTGACCAACTGTACCGCCAAACTGTACACCAGCACCCCTAGTAGTTCCTGCGTCAATAAAAGCATTTAGGTTTGGAGAGTAGACCCACAGGTTATCTCCAATTACATATGCGTCGCCAGGATTTCCATCTGCAGGAAGATCTGCCTCTGATGCTAAAACATTAATAATGTTAATTTGTTCACCAGTGTCACCTTTTGATCCAGTAGGGCCAGTAGGTCCAGTTGGACCCTGTGAGCCAGTCGGTCCTGTGGGCCCAACAAGGTTTGGAGATGTTTCTACCCAATAACCATCATAGTAAACATACTGTCTGGCATTTAGGCTATCAAACCAGGTGTCGCCCTCTACTGGGTTGGATGGCTCTGCGTCAGATACAGTTAGCCTACCCTTTTCACCCTGAGCACCAGTTGGACCTGTAGGTCCAGTTGGACCAACTTCCGTAACAAGCTCTGTCCAAAACTCATTCTCTGCTGGGAATTCGTCAACATTTTCTTGTAGAGCTAGCCAAGCAGAATTGTTATATTCTACAACTGCTGGGGGTGCATAAGTTACACCAGATTGCCAAGTTCCCTGCCACTCTACACCAGCTGGACCAGCAGCACCGTCTGCACCCTGCGGACCAGTGGGCCCAATTTGATATGGAAGCTGAGACCAAGTTTTAAATCCGTCACCGATTTTAATAAAGCCATTGGTTAAGTTAACCCCAACCTCACCAGAAGCAAGAATAGGGTTTGCATCATTCCATTGCGCCTCGGTACCTCGACGCTGCTGCATACGTGTCAGCTCAGTGGCCATTAATAGCGGTCTCCTTAAAGATATA